>ENA-ORFA01000131-ORFA01000131.1-marine-metagenome-genome-assembly--contig:-NODE-131-length-33449-cov-11.971833_pt1 | contig 33449 bp, 32 predicted proteins | sample MGYA00248621_ERZ508587 | MGnify/ENA primary metagenome ERZ508587 (study PRJEB26250, sample SAMN06266239) | marine metagenome | isolation source: Columbia River Estuary | place: USA:Columbia River... | reverse complement strand
AGATGACATCAATGCCCACCACATGCGCAGCTACCAACATGCCTTCTAAAAACCGATGCGGGTCGCGCTCTAAATACGTTCTGTCTTTGAAAGTACCTGGCTCGCCTTCGTCAATGTTCACGGCCATCAAACGCGGTGCTGCTTGCTCACTCACAATGCGCCACTTGCGTCCGGCTGGAAATCCTGCACCCCCCAATCCGCGCAAGCCAGAATCTTCCATGGCTTTCATGACAGCCTCGGTATTTTGCATACCGCTGCTAAGACTTTGGAGCAAGGCATAGCCGCCATCGGCCCTGTAGGCATTCAAATCTATGTAATCAGGTACTTCTGGGTAAATGGCCTCTGCTTGTACTGCCGCCAACACCTTTTCAACAGATGCGCGACCGATTTCATGTTGGTGCACCACTGCCACGGGCGCCTGCTCACATCGACCTACGCAGGGCGCTGACACAACTTTGATCTTACTGGTACCTAGCGATGCTTTCAGATTGTTAAGCAGTGTGGCAGCGCCAGCCATCTCGCAACTGAGGCCGTCGCACACACGCAGTGTGAACTGAGGGGCTTGCTCACCCTCGCGAATCACTTCAAAGTGGTGGTAGAACGTGGCAACTTCATACACTTCAGCCATAGAGATGTTCATCAGCTTGGCCAAGGCCACCAAGTGACGCTCGTGCAAACCGCGGAAGGTATCGTTGATTTTGTGCAATTGCTCGATGAGTAAATCGCGGCGCTGCTTTAAAACTTCCGAATCAAGTAATAGCAAAGCTCGCACTTCTTGCAAAGAAGTTTCATCCGCCTGGCGTCCTTTAAGTTGGCTCTTTTGTCGGATTTTCAAGCTCATGTCATTGACACTTGCAAAAGCAACGACAGACTGTGAATTGGAGTTTTGGTTAGCCATGCTCCTGCGATTCAAAGAAACTTGAAGCCCATCCTCAGAGCTTTCCGCATGATGGGCAAGACTTGTCCGGGCATCATGAGCATGGCGGCAAAGTCAAATTGCGTTTTGACCACACCCCGCTCGTGGCTGAATTCCTTGAAACCGTAGTGTCCATGTGCGCGGCCAATGCCTGAATTGTTAACACCGCCGAAAGGCAAATTGCCTTGCAAGAACTGCAAGAGTGAATGGTTCACGCAAGCGCCACCCGATGTAATTTGCGTTAAGGTTTTGTCAATGTTGGCATTGGTTTGGCTGTAGATGTAATACGCCAATGGTTTGGGCCCAGCATTGATGCTGGCAATCACTTGGTCTAAATCTGTGTAGCCAATGATGGGCAGCAAAGGGCCAAAAATTTCTTCTTCCATGATTTTGGCGTCTGCCGGAATTTGGTCCAACAAAGTTGGTTGCACAAAACAACTGGCTTCATCGACACCACCACCCTCCAAGGTCCGAGCACCACGGGCCTGTGCATCGTCAAGCAGGTACTTGATGCGAGCAGTGTGTCTGGCGTTGACCATGTGCGCCAAATGAGGGTTGCTGGCTTGTTCTTTGAGTGAGGTGCCGTAAGCCTTTTTGATTTCTTTTTTGCACAACTCAAGCCATTTGTCTTTGACGCTTTCGTGCACAAACACGTGATCGGGGGCAATGCAGGTTTGACCAGCGTTGGCAAACTTCGACCAAATAATGTTGCGGGCTGCTAACTTTAAATTGGCACTGGCATCGACGATGGTGGGGCTTTTGCCGCCCAACTCCAAGGTGACGCTGGCCAAGTTTTTGGCAGCCGCCGCCATGACATGCTTGCCAATGGCAGGGCTACCGGTAAAGAACACATGGTCAAAAGGCAAGGCCTGCAGGCCCTGGGCCACATCGGCTTCGCCTTCAATGACCGCCACTTCGTTTTCTGGAAACACTTCGCGCAACACCTTGGCAATCAGGCCCGACAAATGCGGCGTGAGTTCTGAGGGCTTCACAATGGCCGTGTTGCCCGCTGCAATGGCCGAGATAAGAGGGCCCAAGGTGAGGTTGACGGGGTAATTGAAAGGCCCAATGATTAGGCAGCGTCCACGGGGCATGGATTGCACATAACTGCTGGTGCCAAGCGTCAGCAATGTGGGCCAAACTTTTTGTGGCTTCATCCATTTTTTTAAATTTCGAATGGCGTCGTTGGCTTCCAAGCAGATGGGCAAAATTTCAGCCAAATCGACTTCGCCGGCCGGCTTTTTGAAATCGGCATAGGCCGCTTGATACCAATCTTCGGTATGCGCAATGACGGCATCTCGCAACTTGCGAATTTTTTCAATGCGCTCATTGGCCGTGGAGCTTCTAAGGCGAAGTGCCGTGGCAGCATGCGACTCAAAAACTTGTTGCATTTGAACTGTAGGGCTTTGATCAGACATGTGAATCTCTTTGAGGTGTCGAATTAGAATCCGGTAGAGTTTAGGGCTTCAAAACGCGTTTTTGAAGAGTGTTTTCCGCGTTTTGTAAAACTTCGATCTCGTGTAGGCTCTCAATCGTATAAATAGACAAGGTTTTAGCATGTCAGATACCCCTTACGTTCCCCCCAAGGTCTGGACTTGGCAAAAGGCCAATGGCGGCCGCTTTGCCAACATCAATCGCCCTGTAGCAGGCGCAACGCACGAACAAGAATTGCCTAAAGGCAAGCACCCTCTGCAACTTTATTCATTGGGCACCCCCAATGGCATCAAAGTGACCATCATGTTGGAAGAGTTGCTGGCACTTGGGCACGCAGGCGCCGAATACGATGCATGGCTCATTCGCATCAGCGAAGGCATGCAATTTAGCAGCGGCTTTGTGGGCGTGAATCCAAATTCCAAAATTCCAGCGCTGCTGGACTACAGCACGCCAGAACCACAGCGCGTGTTTGAATCAGGCTCCATCCTGTTCTATTTGGCCGAAAAATTCAAAGCCTTTTTGCCCACCGACATTGCCAAACGCACCGAGTGCATGTCTTGGCTCATGTGGCAAATGGGCAGTGCGCCTTACCTGGGTGGCGGCTTCGGTCACTTCTACGCTTATGCGCCCACCAAAATTGAATACGCCATTGATCGCTTTGCCATGGAAGTCAAGCGTGAACTCGATGTCTTGAACCAAAGGCTGGCCAACAACCGATTTGTGTGTGGTGACGATTACACCATTGCCGACATGGCCATTTGGCCTTGGTATGGCAGCTTGGCCAAAGGCGAGCGCTACGATTCAGGCGAGTTTTTACAAGTTCACGAATACACCCATGTGATTCGATGGGCTGATGAAATAGAAGCCCGACCTGCTGTTCAAAGAGGCCGCATGGTTAACCGGGTGATGGGGCCCTTAGAAACACAATTGCATGAACGCCACGATGCAAGTGACTTTGATCTGAACACCCAAGACAAGCTGCAGAAAAAAGACTAAACAAGGGTGGTGCGCAACAGCAAGTTCTGAACTTGCGCTTCAATCACATCAATTGGCCATTTGCGCCAAAGCGGCCTGCAAACCCGCCAAGCCACCCACACGCTGATCGTTGATGAAAACCTGTGGCATTTGACGCACGGCGGGCCCACACTTTTCATAGAAAGCCATGCGCTCGGCTTCGTCGTCAATTTTGATTTCGTCGTAGGCCAAAGATTTGGACTTGAGAATCATTTTGACTGACTCGCATTGGGGGCAGGCAGACTTGGAGTAGACAACTATTTTGAGGCTCATAAGCGTGACAGGATAGTTTGAAGAACGGGGTGATGGTTAAATCTTGATTTAAATCATATGATAACCATTTGGTGAGTTAGATCATGGCATTGACTGATTGAAAAACACAATGGTTTACCTTAATTCCTTGCTTTTGAATTTGAGTTGAAAATACAAGTTCCCTGTGACCATCTACCTGCAAAGGAATGAAATGATCGAAGAGAACATTGATATTCAAACTGCCAACGGTTCTATGAACACCTTTGTCGTCTTTCCCGAGGAGGACGGCCCTCACCCTGTCGTTTTCTTTTTGATGGATGCACCTGGCAAGCGAGAAGAGCTGCATGACATGGCGCGCAGATTGGCCAGCGTGGGTTATTTTGTCGTTTTACCCAACCTCTACTATCGACGCAGCCGAGACTTTTACCTCAAAGAGCGCACGCCCGAGGCCATGGAAGTGATGTTCGGGCACATGGCCACTTTGAACGCTCAAACCAGTCAAACAGACACACAAGCCATGCTGAAGTTTGTAGACACCCATGCCATGGCAGATCAAACACGCATTGGTGCTGTGGGTTACTGCATGAGCGGCCCCATTGTGATGTGGATTGCCGCCCAATTCCCCGATCGATTCCAAAGCATTGCATCCATTCACGGCGCCAACATGGCCACAAACGAGCCAGATTCGCCGCACCTCATGGCTCCGCAAATTAAATGCGAAAGCTACTTTGCGTGCGCCGAAATAGACAAGTGGGCACCCCCTGAAGACATCCAAAAGTTAGAAGCTTCACTGATCATGGCCAAGTCAAATTACCGAATTGAGTGGTACCCCAAAGTCGAACATGGCTTTGTGTTTCCGCTTCGCGCTGGCATGTACAACGCCAAGGCCGCAGAGCGGCATTGGGAGCGATTGTTTAGCTTGTTTGAACGAACCTTGAAATCATAGTAGGAGCTCACGTCATGGCACAAACTCTTTTAAGTCAAGTGATGCTGAAGTCACTCATTGCTGGCGGCTTGGCATTGACCAGCTTGTTTGCAAGCGCGCAAACAGCGCCCTACCCATCCAAACCAGTACGCATCGTAGTGCCCTTCCCTGCAGGCGGTTCTGCAGACTCCATGACGCGAGTGGTTGGTCAATTTTTAGCCAAACGCTGGGGGCAGTCAGTGCTTGTAGACAACCGGCCTGGCGGTGGCACTGTGATTGCCGGCGCATTGGTAGCCAAAGCCCCTGCCGATGGTTACACCCTGATCATCATTGCCAACAGCCTCACCATCAACGCCAAGCTGAGAGCCACAATGCCCTACGATGGCTTGAAGGCCTTCGATGGCGTTGCCCAATTGGTTCAATCGCCTCAAGTCATTGCAGTCAACAGCGCCAGTCCCTATAAAACCCTTGGTGAACTGATTCAAGCAGCCAAGGCCAACCCTGGCACATTGTCATATTCCACTGTGGGTCCCGCCACCACCCAACACATTGCGGGTGAATCGTTCAAACGCATCACGGGCACGGACTTCACCTATGCGGCCTTCACTGGCGGCGCCTTGGCAGCCAATGCCGTCATGGGCAACCATGTCACCATGGTCTTGACCAATTTAAATGAAGTTGCACCCATGTTGGAGTCTGGCAAGTTAAGGCCCTTGGCTGTGACCACTCGCGAGCGCCTAGATGCACTGAAGCAAGTTCCCACAGCCATGGAACTTGGCATCAAGGACTATGAAGCTGTGGCTTGGTTTGCAGTGGCCACACCCGCCGGTACGCCCAAGGATGTGACTCAAAAAATTGCAGATGATTTGCAAGCCGCCTTGAATGACCCTGAGGTACGCCAAAAGCTCAACACGGCAGGACTTTACCCCTCTTACATGGGTCCTGAAGCGCTAAGCTCACACATTCAAAATGAGTACCAGCGTTACAGCAAAATCATTGACGAAGCACGCATCAAATTAGAATGATGTCTTCACTGATTCACGCCACTGACTTCTACCAAACAATTGCACCATGAGCGCCAACGACACCGACCGCATACCCTACTCAAAACCTCAGCCATGGGGCATGACGCCCGACATGGTCATACCAGACGTCAACACAGACGATGAGAAATTGTGGGCCCCTATTTCACCAGGCATTTGGTCACGCCCTATTCACCTGAATGTCACGGGTGGTTTTTATGTGCATTTGCTAAGAGTCAAAAGGTCTGGCTTGCTGCAAAGACATCGCCATTCCGGACAAGTCCACGCCTATGTCATTCGCGGCAAATGGTTGTACCTAGAACACAACTGGGTGGCTGAAGAAGGCGGCTATGTGTTTGAGCCCCCAGGTGAGACACATACCTTGGTAGTGCCAGATGACTGCCAAGACATGATTACCCTGTTTACCGTGCACGGCTCTCTCATGTATGTAGACCCCCAAGGAAATGCCACGGGTTATGACGATGTGTTTACACGCATCGAAAAATACCGAGCGCACTTTGAAAACGTTGGCCTAGGCGCCGACTACGTGAAAAATTTCATGCGCTAAGCCCAAAATAAAAAAGCCTGCTAAGCAGGCTTTTTTGATGGCGAGTTAGAAAATCACAGTGGCTTTTTAAGCCAGTGGGCAATTTCTCCAATGACACCTCGGCGAAATGCTAAGACGCAAATGACAAAGATAAGGCCCTGAATGATGGTGACCCAAGCACCAAACTGCGCCAAATAGTTTTGCATCGAGACAATGATGGCCGCTCCCACCACGGGTCCAAACAAAGTGCCTAAGCCGCCCAACAAAGTCATGAGGACCACCTCACCCGACATGGACCAATGCACGTCTGTGAGTGAAGCAAGTTGAAATACCAAGGCCTTGGTGGCGCCAGCAGTGCCTGCCAACGCACCAGAGATGACAAAGGCAAGCAGCTTGAAATGATCGGTGTCATAACCAAGCGAAACGGCACGGTCTTGGTTTTCACGAATGGCTTTCAGAATTTGTCCGAAGGGCGAGTGAACAATGCGCCAAATTAAGGTAAATCCGCTTAAGAAGATGGCCAGTACGAACATGTACATGGCTGTATTTTCTGAGAGGTCAAAGATGCCAAACAATTTGCCGCGTGGCACACTTTGAATGCCGTCTTCACCACCGGTAAAAGGTGTTTGCAAATAGAAGAAGTACACCATTTGCGAAAGCGCCAAGGTGATCATTGCAAAATAAATGCCTTGTCGTCTAATGGCCAAGGAGCCTGCTATGAGCGCAAGTCCTGCCGAGCACGCTGTTGCAAAAAGTACGGCCACCTCAGGATTCCAGCCCCACACCTTGGCGGCATGCGCTGCTGCATAGCCCGCAGTGCCCAAAAACATGGCATGTCCAAAAGACAACAAACCTCCAAAACCCAACAACAAATTGAATGCACAGGCAAACAATGCAAAGCACATGACCTTCATGAGGAAAATGGGGTACACCCAAATGGGTGCGATTGCGAAGAACAACACCATGATGGCAAACGCCACCCACTGATGTGTGAACGACTGAGTCTTGAAAACGGTAGGCGAGGCGTTGGACATGGGCATTACTTTTGAGTACCGAACAGTCCGGCGGGTTTAAGCAGCAGAACAATGGTCATGATCACAAAGATGACGGTGTTGGATGCCTCTGGATAAAAAACCTTGGTAAGACCTTCAATCAAGCCTAAGCCAAACCCAGTCACGATGGCGCCCATGATCGAGCCCATGCCGCCCACCACCACCACAGCAAACACCACAATGATGATGTCAGCGCCCATCAAGGGGCTGACTTGATAAATGGGTGCAGCCATGACACCTGCCAAGGCTGCAAGCGCCACGCCAAAACCGTAGGTCAATGTGACCATGCGGGGCACATTGATGCCGAACGCTTGAACCAAACTGGGGTTCTCTGTGGCAGCTCGCAAATAGGCGCCTAGTTTGGTGCGCTCTATGACGAACCATGTACCTAGGCAGACGATCAGAGAAACCACAATGACCCAAGCACGGTACTTGGGTAGAAACATAAAACCTAAATTGAAGACACCTTGAAACACTTCAGGTGACGGGTATGGCATGCCCGAAGAACCAAATTCATGACGGAAGACGCCTTGAATGATCAAGGCCAGGCCAAAGGTGAGAAGCAAGCCATACAGATGGTCAAGCTTGTACAAACGCTTGAGCATGGTCTTTTCAATGAGCACGCCCGTAGCGCCCACCAACAAAGGGGTGAGTATGAGTGAGACCCAATAATTGATCCCGAGTTTATTCAGAGAAAGATAAGCCACAAACGCACCCAGCATGTACTGGGCGCCGTGGCTGAAGTTAATGATGTTCAGCAAGCCGAAAATCACCGCCAAGCCTAAAGAAAGCAGCGCATAAAAGGACCCATTGATGAGACCAATTAGGAGTTGCCCAAAAAGAGCTTGGGAAGGAATACCAAAAATTTCCATGGCGATAATTCAGCTTGCTTTAGGAGTGGTTTACTTTTTGACCAGTGGGCATTCGCTTTCCGACAATGGGCGGAAGGCTTCGTTTGCTGGAATGGTGGAGACCAATTTGTAATAGTCATATGGGCCTTTGGATTCCGAAGGCTTTTTAACTTGGAACAAATAAGCAGGGTGGATTTTGCGGCCATCTGGACGAACCGTGCCCTTGCCAAACAAGACGTCATCCGTTGGCAACTCTTTCATCTTGGCGGCCACTTTGGTGCCATCATCGGTTTTGGCGGCGTCAACTGCTTTCAGGTAGTGAATGACGCTGGAGTAAACACCCGCATGAACCATCGAGGGGTACTTACCGCCATTGGCAGCAGCAAATCGCTTGGTGAATGCACGGGTTTGCTCATTCAAATCCCAGTAGAAAGTTTCGGTGAGCATCAGGCCTTGGGCTTTTTCCAAACTGAGCGAATGAACGTCAGGCAAGAAGACCAACAAGCCGGCCAAGTTCTGACCGCCTTTGGTAATGCCAAACTCAAAAGCTTGTTTGATCGAGTTGGTGGTGTCGCCACCGGCATTGGCCAAGCCAATGATCTTGGCCTTTGAAGCTTGCGCTTGCAACAGGAATGAAGAGAAGTCTTGCGTTGGGAACGGGGTGCGAACTTTGCCCACCACTTTGCCACCGTTTTTAAGCACAACGGCTTCGGTGTCACGCTCCAAGGCATGGCCGAAGGCGTAATCGGCAGTTAAGAAGAACCATGTGTCACCACCACTTTTGACAATGGCTTTGCCCGTGCCGTTGGCCAACATCCATGTGTCATAGGCCCAGTGAATGGTGTTGGCATTGCAAGCTTTGCCCGACAAGTCAGCTGTGGCAGAGCCAGAGTTGACGTGCAATTTGCCTTTGTCAGCCGAAATTTTGGCAATGGCCAAACCGACAGACGATGTAGGCACGTCGGCAATCATGTCGACTTTTTCTGTGTCGTACCACTGACGCGCAACATTGGAGCCAACATCAGGCTTGTTCTGGTGATCCGCGCCAACAATTTCAACTTTCAAGGTGCTTTTTGAAGCCCGGATGTAGTCTTCAACGGCCATTCTGGCGGCAACGACAGAGCCCTGCCCTGTAATGTCTGAATACAAACCAGACATGTCATTGAGCACACCAATTTTGACAATGCCGTCGGAAATTTGCGCTTGAGCCGATCCGGCAAAAGCACAGGCGGCCGCAACGGCCAAAGAAATAAGATTGCGTTTCATCGTGATCACTCCAGTTGAATTAAGAAAAGTCAGACACCCAAATACTCATGCAACATGCCCATCTTGCTAGAAAGTTCCTGCGAGGAGAAACCTTCCACAATCTGACCATGCTCCATGACATAAAAACGATCCGCCAGCGGTGCGGCAAATCGAAAGTTTTGTTCCACCATGATGATGGTGAAGCCCTTGGCTTTTAAAGCCGTGATCATTTTGGACAGTGCTTGCACAATGACAGGCGCTAGACCTTCAGAAATTTCATCCAACAGAAGGCACTTGGCACCTGTGCGCAAAATGCGGCCGACAGCCAGCATTTGTTGTTCGCCGCCAGATAGCCTTGTACCCGGGCTGCTGCGCCGCTCGTAGAGGTTGGGAAACATTTCATAAATTTCATCGACGGTCATGCCACCTGGGGCAATGACAGGCGGGAGCATGAGATTTTCTTCGCAGGTGAGCGCAGAAAAAATACCGCGCTCTTCAGGGCAATAGCCCAAACCTAACTTGGCAATTTCATGCGTGGGCCAATTGACTGTTTCTTGGTTGTCAATGATGACAGAGCCCGTTCTGCGCCCTACCAATCCCAAAATAGATTTAACGGTGGTTGTGCGGCCTGCACCGTTGCGACCTAGCAGAGTGACAACTTCGCCATGATTGACGGTCAGATCAACGCCATGCAAGATATGCGATTCACCATAGTAGGCATGCAGCTGGCTGATGCGCAAGAACTCTGTGGAATTAGCCATGGGCGCCTTCCAACTCGTTGTCTGCTGTGCCCATATAAGCTTCCAAAACTTGTGGATTCTTGGAAACTGTTTCGTAGGGTCCTTCGGCAATGATTTGGCCTCGCTGCAACACACTGATGGTGTCGGCAATGCTGGCCACCACATTCATGTTGTGCTCCACCATCAGAATGGTGCGATTGGCGCTTACTTTTTTAATCAACTGAGTGACGCGGTCTACATCTTCATGGCCCATGCCTTGCGTGGGTTCGTCCAACAACATGAGTTCGGGGTTCATGGCCAAGGTGGTAGCAATTTCCAAGGCGCGCTTTCTGCCATAAGGTAATTCCACAGCGGTTAGATTGGCCATGCTTGCAAGGTCCACCTCGTCTAACAAAGTCATGGCGCGGTCGTTTAACTGATTCAAGATGCGCTCGGAGCGCCAGAAATGCATGGAAGTACCCGTGGCACGCTGCAATGCAATGCGAACGTTTTCCATCACAGTGAGATTGGGAAACGTGGCCGAAATTTGGAAAGACCGAACAATGCCTTGACGCGCAATTTGCGCTGGCTTGCTTTGGGTAATGTCCTTGCCATTGAACAAAATTTGACCGCTGGTGGGGATGTGAAATTTGGTCAGCAAATTGAAAACAGTGGTTTTGCCAGCGCCATTGGGGCCGATCAAGGCATGGATCTGGCCTCGCTTGACGCTGAGGTTAACGCCACTGACGGCAACAAAGCCCTTGAACTCTTTCACAAGTTCATTGGTTTTCAAAATGAAATCATCAGACATGAAGCTAGGCACCGAATTCTAGAAAACACACACAGCAAGATGGCTGCGGCTATAACGCAGGCTATTGTGAGGCAAGTGAACACCCTTCAAGGCTATGGTTATCCCGAATTCCGCCTCCCAAATGTCTGGGAAATGAGCTTTAACTTAAGACCATGCCGCCATCGACGTGAATAGACTGGCCCGTCATGCCGCTTGATTCTGCAGAACCCAAATAAACGGCCAATCCCGCAATTTCTGAAGGGTTTAGAACACGACCTAAGGGCACTCTTGTTAAAGCTGCCTTGACCATGTCTTCCGGACTGACACCCGTTGTTTGCGCAACCTGTGCTTTGAGCTCTTCAACCATGTCTGTCTGAATAAACCCTGGACAAATGGCATTGACAGTGACGGCAAAGGGACTGGCTTCTAAGGCAACGCAGCGGGTCACGCCCACGACGGCATGTTTACTGACGTTGTAGGCGCTTTGATTTCGGGAGCCCCACTTACCCGCAGTCGAGGCCATGTTGACAATTCGACCATGGCGTCTCTCTTGCATACCAGGCAAGCAAGCTTGCATGAAATTGAGAACGCCAAACAAATTTACGTCCAACATGTCTTGGAAATCTTGAGGGGAATAGTCTAAAAAAGTTTTAGATCGATAGACGCCAGCGTTATTGACCAACACATCGACGCGGCCAAAATGTTGAGTCACTTTTGCAACGGCATCAAAGCATGCATCGCGATCCGTCACATTGACCGCGAGGGTCATGATTCGATCTTCTGCCAAACCCAGACTTTGTTTGACTTCTGTCAAACGCTGTTGGTCAGTTGCAATCAAACACAGTTTGGCACCCTCTGCCGCATACGCTTGTGCAATGGCAAGGCCAATGCCGCGACTGGCCCCAGTGATGATGGCAACTTGATTTTCTAAACGATGCGCCATGTTGGCTCCTTGTTTATGCTTGGGAATAGCCGCAAAGTTTTGCAACGATTTGCTTTGCATTTTCTGCAGTGACACGATCACCTCGCCAGACTGTGTGTGCATCTGATCTGACGATGACAAAATGATGGCTGTATTCAAGCGGCCTATTTGGATAAGCACTGACATCCAATATTTTGAGAGGCATGTTGGCTTCACCAGCAGCCTTTAGAGCCGCACTTACTTCTGCATCGCATTCGGGCTTGAAGCAAAGCAATGTGTAAGCAGAGCCCAAGGCATCGTACAAAGAAGTGTCTTGTTCAAGCCAGAAGTGTGGGGCTCTGCAGCCGGGCACTGTAGAGGCCGTGAAACTGCCCATGCTGTAGTCAGGTGCAGACTCAGCGTCGTAAACCATGACGGGCGATTGATCGTAAAAATAGCCGAAGTTCAAACCTGCGCAGCAATATTGCTGAACATTCAAGTCGTACAAATCTTGGCCAAATGCGGCCCTAGCCTTTGCACCCTCTGCAGATTGTTCTTCTAAATTTTCAGGGATTTCTTTTCGGCGCTTGCTCATGGCGTGCGCGTGGTTCATGGCAAAGCGCGAAACCTGCTCAGTGATGGGGTGCCGTTCTTTTTCATAGGCACTCAAAGCAAATGGTGAGGCCCAAGACTCGATTTGCGCCGCCAAATGCCAAGCCAAATTCGAAGCATCTGCCAAGCCAGCGTTCATGCCGTAGCCCGCATAGGGCACCCACAAATGGGCCGCATCACCCGCCACAAAAATTCGGCCTTCTTGCAACTTGTCACTCACCAAACGACGGCCGAACCAGTCTTCTTTGCTCATCACTTCGTATTCGAATTGATCGTCTACACCTAAGATGGTGCGTATGGCCCAATCGCGATCGACTGACTCAAAGTCTGCTTCATGGTCACGAAGGTAATTGTGAATGAGCCAAACTTCTTTGCCATCGATGGCGTAAATATTGCCGCTTCGCCTTGGGTTAACCGTGAACATGGCCCAAGCAGGCGGTGCTTTCATGTGTTCAATTAAATGAGGGGCCCTGATGCATGTGCTTTGAACGCGCTGCACCACCTCATCGCCAACCAGTTTGGCGCCTATTCCTTTTCGAACCATCGATCTGCCGCCATCGCATCCGACCATGTAAGCAGCAGACAAGGTCAATGCTTGCGAATCGGGTTGATCTAGATTTTGAATTTGTGCCGTCACCTGATTTGTATCTTGCGTGAAAGACAGCACTTGATGCCGGTACAAACAAGTTATCAAGGTTTGCTTTTGAACATGCCGTCTTAAGATGGGTTCAATGTACCTTTGGTTGATTCTGTGCGGTGGCTCTGGCGTTGGCCAATTGCCATCGGGCCCAGAATGATCGGTCAGTCGAGTGTTTCTGCCAGGAATATGAATTCTTGCTATCTCTTCACCCAATGTGGTGGTTCTGTAAGACACATCATGCGGGTAGTCATCGGGCAGGCCTGCTGCTCGCAAGTCTTGAGAAACACCCAAGGACCTGAAAAGCTCCATGCTGCGAGAAGAGATGTGATTGCACTTGACATCAGGCAAGGTCTCTGCCGACCGCAATTCAACCAAGTAGCTGGGTATACCGCGTTTGGCCAAGCACAAGGCCATGGTCATGCCGACGGGGCCACCCCCCACAATGAGCACGGTCGTATCAATTTGGGAGGCCGTATTCATAAAGGAATATTCAACGCATCGTATTCAAACAGCCAATCGTAGCGCCTTCTCACTTTTTCCGGCTCCCATTCAGCACTCACGTAGTCAACTGCTTTGTCGGAGTCAGAAAGTTGTGGGTTGTGAAAGCGTTTGGCGTTGTCGCTAGATCGGTTCACGATGTCGGCTGTGCGCTGCCAACGCAAATTTTCAAATTGGGCAAATGCTTCTGAAGCGGTGTCTTGCAATGACAAGCAGCGCGCCATGACGGCGGCATCTTCAATGGCCATGTTGGCGCCTTGTGCCAAAAAAGGCAAAGTGGGATGCGCAGAGTCGCCCACCAAACAAATCGAGCCTTGCGCCCAACCTTTTTGAGGCGATCGGCCAAGCAAGGCCCATTTAAAGGGCTGCTCAATTTTGCGCATCAACTCACCCACATCTTCATGCCAGTGTCCAAAATCTTGAAGCAACTCTTCGTGTGTTCCTTGTTCTGTCCAAGACTCTCCGCGCCAGCCATCTTTTTCAATGATGCCCACCACGTTCATCAATTGTCCGCCGCGCACAGGATAGGTAATGACATGCGCACCTGGCCCCACCCAATTGGTACCCACTTGGGCTTGTAAATGCGAAGAGATGGTATGGATAGGAACCAACCCACGCCAAGCCAGCAAACCCGTAAATTGCGCTTTGTCTTCGCCCAATAATTTCTCGCGCAAAACAGAATGCACGCCATCTGCCGCGATCAATCCAAAGGCATGGTACTGGCTACCATCTTGCAATTCAAAGCTAGCGCCAGAAGCTGTGCTGTGAGCAGAAACAACTCGCGCATTCAGTCGCACAGGTTTGTCTGAACGCGCATTGAACGCCTCTAACAAAACTTTGTGCAGATCGCCCCGATGCACCATCCAATAAGGCGCACCAAATCGAGATAGGCAGTCGTCACCCAAATCAAACAGCTTCCAGCGCTGCCCCGTGTTCCACATGCGAATTTCTTTGCCGTTCGCCTGACATACCAAGCCCAGCAAAGCTTCTTCTAAGCCTAAACTTTTCAGAACCCTTGTGCCGTTAGGTGAGATTTGCAAGCCCGCACCTACCTCGCCCAATTGCGAAGCTTGTTCGTAGACATCAACCTTGAAACCCTGCTGCAAAAGTGCAAGTGCCGTGGTCAGCCCTGCAATGCCCGCACCCGCTATGGCAATTCGCTTTTCTGTCATTCTGCTTTGATGTTGTTTTCTTTGGCCACTTGCGTCCACAGCTGAATTTCTTGCGAAATGACTTTGGCAAAATCTGCTGAAGAACTGCCAACAGGTTTGATGTCGAGTTTGCCCATGCGCTCTTGCACATCAGGCAATGCCATGATGCGAGCCACTTCTTCTTGCAAGCGTTTCACAATGGGAGCAGGTGTGCCAGCTGGTGCCAACAAGCCACTCCAAAAATTCACCGACACATCGATGCCTTGCTCTTTCAAGGTAGGCACTTGTGGGTAGGCGGCCAGGCGCTGCTCTGAGGTGACGCCCAAGGCGCGCAATTTACCGGCCTTTAACAAAGCCGCAATGGGACCAGAATCGATCAGGGTCATTTGCACCTCTTGAGTCAAGACAGCATTGATCGATGGTGCACTGCCTTGGTAGGGAACGTTCAGGGCTTTCAAACCCGTCTTCGCTTTAACCAACTCCATCACCAATTGAAATGAAGCCGAAGGGTAAGAGTAGTTGAACTTTGTTGGATTGGCTTTGCTCAAGGTCACCAATTCAGCAAATGTTTTGGCCGGCGACGCTTCATTGACCGCCAGAATCATGGGGAATGAACCCGCCAATGAAATGGGCGTCAAATCTGTCACGGGGTTGTAGGCCAATTTGGCCACCAAGGCGGGGTTGAACACAATGGGGCCACTGGCAGCCATCAGCAAGGTGTAGCCATCGGGGGGTGACTTGACCACCAACTCGGTGCCCACTGCCGCGCCAGCACCTGGTTTGTTTTCTACCAAAACGGGCTGGCCCAATGCAGGCGCTAATTTCTCAGCCACAACACGCGCCAAAATGTCATTGGCACCACCAGGCGCGTAAGGCACCACAATGCGGATTGCTTTGTTGGGCCATGCGGTTTGAGCTTGCACGGATGTGCAAAGACCGGCCAACATGAGAAGCGCCACACCCACAAGTGTCTTGCGTTTGTGCGTCATAAGTTGTGATGGTTTCATTTCAATCTCCTGTCTAAACGGTGTCAAATTTTGATAATCAATTTTGGGCTTCTGGGATTTGGGGCTGCAATCAGAGCGGCGTGATGCGAACATGAAGCAATGCACTTCGCCCTGCATCCAAGGCGGCCAAACATCTTTCGATGGCCGCTTCAACTTGCTCAGGATCTGTCAATCTTTCGCCATGCGCGCCAGCAGCTTCAGCAATGGCGGCAAAGTCTGTTGAGTAGCCTAAATCAGAAGCAAATTGGTTGGTGCTCTTGGCTTCACCTTGTGGATACATGCGCAAGGTGGACTCTTTCACTGCAGACCAACCGCCGTTGTCTAGTAGCACCGTGAGAATGGGCAAGCCATACTGGTTTGCAACGGCATAGACCGAGCTTGGATTGCTAAAGTAAAAAGAGCCATCACCCACAAAATGAATCACCCTGTTATCGGCTTGTGCCAGCTTAATGCCTAGTGCTGTACCCGCTGAAAAACCCAAGCCACCACCCGACAAGCCCATTAAGCTGCCCGGCACCTCGCGCGGTATTTGCTCAAACACCGCCATGGTGTTGCGAATGGCCTCATTCAAAACAACGTCGTGCAAATCAATTTTTTGACCCATCACGGCGCACAGGTAATGTGGATTGATGGCGTTGACAACACCCTTTGCTTGGGCAAGGGATGCTGCCTTCTGTCTGTTTTGCGCATGCGCTGTTTTGAAGGCCAAGCCCCTTGCCGCCGCTTTTGTTTTGAACTCTGGCGTGGCACTGCTTTCAATGATCTCAATCAATTGCACAATTAAGCGAACACTGTCACCCTCAATGCGCGCGTTGAGTGGGAATCCCCACATGGGAATATCGCGCTTGATGGCATCCACATCCAACTGAGCCCAATAGGCGTTGGGGTTGACACGTGTCGTTTTGGGAATCCATGGGACATCGACATCGACCATCAATCCGAAGTCTGCCTGTTCTGTGAAGGCGGCAGGGTTGTAGCCGGCAAAATAAGGCGAGTCACGCCGTATGTTCATGTAGATGGTATTGAATTCACAAACCCGCATGCCACACAAGACAGCCAATTTTTCTATCAGTGCAGGCGCCTCGCGGTTTCTGCCAGCATAGGCGGTGACCAGCATTGGATTGTCTGAACGCATGAGCTGCTCAGCAATGGCTCGAACTGCACTTGGATCTGCACCCTGAGCTTTGACGGGTAAGTGATTTTGATGGCCATAAGCTCCCACGCTGGCAGCGTCAACAGGTGCTGCCAAAACCTCTCTGGGCAATGTGAGGTAGACCGGTCCAGTAGGGTCACTTTGCATGACAGCGCCAGCTCTAGACACCACTTCATGCGCCATAGAGGGCCAGGCCAAGTTGTACTCCCACTTGACATACGGCCTCACCACACTGGCTTGATCAAAGGGTTCTTGAATGAAATGAACATAAGTGTCGCGTCCACCTGTCGCACCATCGAAGGTGCTCATGGGTGCGCGACCCGCAATGAGCAGAACAGGAATTCGTGTGCGGCAAAGATTGTGCAAGCCCATGGCAGCGTTGGCTGTTCCCGCATCAACGTGGACCAAAACGGCTTGTCCACGACCCGTCGCAACGGCATAGCCGCCCGCCATGTGAACCGCCGTATTTTCATGCGGACACAGAATTAACTTTGGAAATGCTCGGCCTTGCTCGCGCCAATGCGCCATCTCTTCAATCAAGGGCGCATGGTCAGTGCCCAAATTACAAAATAAATATTCAATGCCTAAATCAACCAAGCCTTGCAGCAAGTCGTTGGAAGCGGTGCGGATGTAGGGTTGAGACATAAGTTATTTATTTGACAGACCCGCTGCCTTGACAACAGGCAACATCTGTTTGAGTTCAGATTCAATTCTTTGTTTGACAACTTCGGGCCCTGCGCCATCGCTCTCATGGCCCAACTTGGCAAATGACTCACGGGTGCTGGGCATTTCCAAATACTTTTTCATCTCTTGGCCCATTCTTGTCACGATGTGGGCTGGGGTCTTGGCTGGTGCATACAGCGCCATCCAAATTTCAAATTCTATGCCGGGGTAGCCCGCTTCTGCCAGTGTGGGAACTTCAGGCATAAAGCGTGATCTTTGGCCCGATGCCACAGCCAAGGCGCGCAAAGTACCAGCTTGAATTTGACCTTTCACAGGGGCAAGGTCGGCCATGACCATGACGACCCGGCCTGTGACCAAATCAGAAATGGCAGGTGGAAATCCTTGGTAGGGCACATGGATCATGTCAACGGCAGCACTTTGCGTGAGCATGGCTGTGCCCACATGTCCCATCGAGCCAATTCCATTGCTGGCATAAGGCAGCCTGCCTGGTTTCGATTTGGCATCTGCCATCAGTTCTTTGAGTGTGTTGTAGTTGTTGGCGGGCGCAGTGATTAAGAAAAATGGCAAGCGTGAGACCATGCTCACCGGCACAAAATCAACCAAGGGCTCAAATGGCAATTTACCCGTATGGGTCAGAGGCAACAATGACATGGTGGAGCCGCCAGTGAGCAAAAAGGTATAGCCATCTGGCGGTGCACGAGAAACCATTTCAGCGCCGATCACCGTGCCACCACCCGGCTTTGGATCCACCACAACAGATTGGCTCAAAGCCGTGCTCAAGTGTTGTGCCACCAATCTAGCTGCAGCGTCGACACCGCCGCCCGCTGGGTAAGGCACCACAATGCGAACCGGTTTGGCAGGCCAATCTTGTGCCAAGCTCAAGAAAGGGAGCGCACATAACACCATGAAACAGGTGAACTGACGAAAAAAGTGCGTCTGCATAGGTTTGCCATTCCAACGAATATTTATCATTGCACGCTATCACGCCCCTCTGTTTGAGGAAATGATGGAAACCCCAAGCGCGTGAGTTTGTGTCACAGAAAATCGAATTCTTTTTCTACCTGATAACAACCGGGCACCTCCTAGGTTCAAGCCCTGATTGCAATTGCAGAAACTCAAAGCTAGAGTGACCCCAAATTAGGAGCTTGTATGCGCATGCGTTTGATTCATTGGATATCTTTCGGGTTGGTGGCCTTGTTCGGGTCTCTAACCACCCTCTCAGCATTTGCCCAAGCGGCAGACTATCCTTCGAAGCCCATCAAAATTGTGGTCACGTTTCCGCCTGGCGGAAGTGCAGATGCCATCATTCGAATTTTGTCGACACGGCTCAATGACAAATTGGGGCAAGCCTTGGTCATTGACAACCGGCCCGGCGCCGGCGGCAACATCGGCCTCAGTGTGGTTGCCAAAGCTGCCCCAGACGGGTACGTATTGGGCGTAGGTGCCGCTGGCGGGCTAACAGCCAATTCCAGCCTTTACCCTCAAATGCCTTTTGATGTGGCCAAAGATTTTCAGCCCATTACCATGTTGGCTGCCATTCCCTTTGTCTTGGTGGGCCACCCTTCAGTGCCTGCAGACAACATGCAGCAACTCATTGCCTATGCCAAGTCGCAACCTGGCAAAGTATCGATCGGCCACGGTGGCAATGGCACCGCCATGCATTTGTCGACGGCCTTGTTCACTCAAATGACAGACCTCAAAATGATCGAAGTCCCATACCGCGGCTCTGGCCCTGCGGCCATGGACACACTGTCTGGGCAAATTCAATTGTCAATCACCGACCTGGCCGCCGCCCTGCCCCACATCAAAGCGGGCAAGTTAAAAGCTTTTGCCGTGACCAGTCCCAAACGACTGAACAACTTGCCTGAAGTCCCTACACTCGCTGAAAGCGGCCTAACGGGCTATGACTCCACAGGCTGGTTTGGATTGGTGGCTCCGGCTGGCACACCAGCGGCCATCATTCAACGACTGCACACAGAATTTACGGCCGCCTTGAATGACGAAGCCATCAAAACACAGATGCGTCAAAGTGGCATGGAGCCTGTTGCAACTTCCATGGAAGGCTTAGATGCCTACATCAAAAGCGAAACCCAAAAATGGGCCAAAGTCATTCGCCAAGCCAACATCAAATTGAACTGAAGTATTTATGAATTTGAAATTTGACAGCGATGTGCTGGTGGTCGGTGCGGGCCCTGTTGGTCTAACTTTGGCCATGGACTTGGCACGCAATGGCGTCAAGGTTCACATTGTTGAGGTTCGCAAATTTGCAGAGCCCCCGAACGTTAAATGCAACCATGTGTCGGCCAGAAGCATGGAAAACTTTCGAAGACTGGGCGTTGCACCCAGTTTGCGTGCAGCTGGACTGCCAGAAGACTATCCAAATGACGTGGTGTTTCGAACCGCCATGACAGGCACAGAGCTGACTCGCATTCCAATTCCTTGCCGTAAAAACAGGTACACCGAAAGAGGGGGTCCTGATACCGAATGGGACACACCTGAGCCACCGCACAGAATCAATCAGATTTACCTTGAACCACTGCTTTTAAAACACGCCGTGGCGCAAGATGGCGTGACCCTGATCAATCGGACGCAAGTGACCGATTTCGTTCAAGATGAACATGGCGTCAGTGTCACCTTGTTGAATTTGGACACACACGTGAGCCAAGTTTTGCGTGTTCAATATGTGGCAGGCTGTGATGGTGGTAGCTCGTTTGTGCGCAAAAAAATAGGCGCCAAGCTGGAAGGCACAGACGTTATACAGCGCGTTCAATCGACCCACATTCGCGCGCCTCAGCTGGCCGATCTGTTGCCAGGCAAGCCAGCATGGTGCTACTACTCTGTGAACACACGGCGCTGCGGCACGGTGTTTGCCATTGATGGCCGTTCAACGTGGCTGGTTCACAACCACCTTCACCCTGACGAACCCGAATTTGATTCTGTCGATCGCGATCAATCGATCCGAAACATTTTGGGCGTCGACGACCATTTCGAATATGAAATCATCACCAAAGAAGATTGGGTGGGCAAAAGATTGCTCTCTAATCACTTTCGCGATCGGCGAGTGTTTTTAGCCGGCGATGCTGCACACCTTTGGGTGCCCTATGCTGGCTATGGCATGAATGCAGGCATTGCAGACGCCACCAACTTGGCATGGCTACTGGGTGCTGTGGTGAATGGCTGGGCCCATGCCAACATCTTAGATGCCTATGAAGCCGAGCGGCATCCCATCACTGAGCAGGTTTCTCACTTTGTGATGAACCACGCGCAGAAGATGATCAAGGCAAGGCGCGCCGTGCCGCACAACATTGAGGACCCAGATGCTGAAGGTGCAGCAGCGCGGGAGTTGGTGGGCGCAGAAGCTTATGACTTGAATGTGCAGCAGTTTTGTTGCGAAGGCTTGAACTTCGGCTACTTTTACGAAAAATCTCCCATCATTTCTCAGGAGGCCGAGCCGGCGCCCGCTTACACCATGGGTTCGTTCACGCCCTCCACCCTTCCAGGTTGTAGAGCGCCTCACTTTTGGCGCGACAACGGAACTTCTCTCTACGACTCACTGGGCACGGGCTACAGCCTGCTTCGATTTGACAGCAAGATTGAAGTGAATGAATTATTGAAGCATGCTGAATTAGCGAACATGCCTCTACAGCTCATCGATTTAGAAAAAGAGGCCCACAAACCTTCAGCTTACGCGCACCCACTGGTTTTGTGCAGAACAGATCAGCACGTGGTTTGGCGGGGTCATGAGTTACCGCATGCTCTGCCAGCATTTATTGCATTCCTTTGCGGCAAACCTGTTTAAGTCGCGTCAGTGATCAGTGCGGCATCAACCAATCGCACACGTTGGTCAATGTAGTAGCCACCATACTCGGTGTACTTTAAAACTGCGCAGCCGCATTGTTGGCAGCCATACACATCGGCGCGGTTGTAGGGAAAATAGTTCAAGGCAATGGGCGCCTCTGGCGAGTCATATCGCGTGCCGTTTGGGTGAAACTCTTTGAAGCTCAGCTCTGACTCACCATCCGCCAACTCGCGGCGTAATGTGCCCTCAAGTTTGAGTTGTTTGGAAGGCCAGCGGTCATCGCTGACACTTTCCCAAGCTTTACAAATTTTGAGTGAGCAAGAACATGGGCCCAAAGGCTTGATGGCAAGCGCTAGGAGTTGGGATGAATCAATTGGACAAGGCGGTACGTCTGACATCTTCAAATCTTACTGTGGTTCAAAAAACGTGAAAAAATTGCACATGCGCCTTCAAAAAAGTAACTGGCGGGCATCCTTTTTGCATGGGTATCATAGGATACTGGAATATTGCACCAAATTAGAACTTCATACATGACCTGGTCTTTGCTTGCTCGAGAATCCAATGGCACTTTAGGTGTCGCCATTGCTTCGCGATTTTTTGCGGTGGGGTCCTTGTGCGTTCACACGCAACGAGGCGTTGGCGCGGTGTCCACCCAAGCCCTCATGAATCCCTTGTTCGGCCCACTGGGTATTAAGCTCATGCAAAGCGGCATGGCCACGCAACAAGTGATGCAAGACTTATTGAAGACCGATGCAGGCAGTGACCAAAGGCAAGTTCACTTGTTACCCCTTCAAGGTGAGGCTGTTGCCCATACCGGGAAAGCATGTATCGATTGGTGTGGCCATGTATCTGGCCAAGGTTTCAGCATTGCAGGCAACATGTTGGCAGGTCCTCAAGTTCTGGCAGAAACAGCCAGAGTATTTCAAGCCACACAGGGCATGCCTTTGGCAGAGCGGCTCATTTTGGCCATGCAAGCCGGCGAAGAAGCTGGTGGAGACAAACGCGGCAAACAATCGGCCGCTCTTAGAATTCATGCTGACGAAGACTATCTTCAACTAGATCTTCGTGTCGATGATCACGAAGATCCTCTGTTGGAACTCAGGCGTTTGTATGACAAAAGTCTAGAGCGCTTCCAACCGTTTTTAAGTTGTCTTCCCGGCAGACACAATCCGGTAGGCCTCACAGATCGCGTCCTCATTGATGCTCAAATTGAACGCTTTCATCAAGCGCGACTCAAACCATGAGCAGCCCACAACTGACAACCACCGTCCTTCAGGTCAGGGACTTGGTCACCACTTTCGACACCGACGCGGGTGAATTGACTGCGGTTGATGGTGTCAGTTTCAGTGTGAACGCAGGGCAAACCTTGGCCATTGTGGGAGAGTCCGGCTGCGGCAAAAGCGTCACCTCTTTGTCCATCATGGGCCTCTTGGCCAAGCCAGCGGGAACTGTTCGAAGCGGTTCCATCCAATTTGAAGATCAAGAATTAGTCGGGGCTTCTGCCAGCCAGTTGCAAAATTTGCGCGGCAATCGAATGGCCATGATTTTTCAAGAGCCCATGACATCACTCAACCCTGCTTTCACGGTGGGGGAGCAAATTGTAGAAGGCCTCATGCGGCATCTACCGCTAGACAGAGGCCAAGCCACCGAACGCGCTTTGGAAATGCTCCAAAAAGTTCGAATTCCCGCGCCAGAAAAAAGACTCGACGACTATCCGCACCAATTATCAGGCGGAATGCGGCAAAGGGTCATGATTGCCATGGCCCTTTCCTGCAATCCCAAGTTACTCATTGCAGACGAACCCACCACCGCACTGGATGTCACCATTCAAGCGCAAATTCTAGATTTGATGCGCACTTTGCAAGAGGAAACACAAACAGCCATTGTGCTTATTACCCACGATTTGGGCGTTGTGGCAGAAGTGGCTGATCACGTTGTGGTCATGTATGCCGGCCAAGTGGTTGAGCAAGCGCCTGTGCAAGCCTTGTTTGACTCACCTCAGCATCCATATACAGTGGGCCTGCTTGGCTCTATCCCAAGCCTTGATGAAGTGCAAGGCCGACTTGCCTCCATTGAAGGACAGGTGCCCAATCCATTGAATCGTCCGGTGGGCTGCACTTTTGCTGAACGCTGCCCTTTTGTAGAAAAGGCTTGTCTCATCGAAAGACCCAAGCTCGCAGAGCTAACAAGCGGTCACTGGAGCGCCTGTTTGAGGGCCCCACTTAAAGCAGAGATATTGATGCCTCATGTCAACCATTGAAACACCCCTGCTAAAGGTTCAAGGACTGGTCAAACATTTCCCTGTCAATGCGGGATGGTTTGGGCGAAGCCCCAACAAGGTGCGCGCAGTGGATGGCATCGACATTCATTTGAATGCGGGGGAAACATTAGGCGTTGTGGGAGAGTCGGGTTGCGGCAAGTCCACACTGGGCCGGCTAGTACTCCGGCTGATAGAACCCACTCAAGGCACCGTGGTCTTTGCAGGGCAAGACTTGTGCGGCCTGTCAGCAGATCAATTGCGCTCACAGCGCAAAGAAATGCAAATCATTTTCCAAGACCCCTTCTCGTCTCTTAATCCGCGCATGACGGTCTATCAATGTTTAAGTGAGCCCTTAAAGCTGCACAAGCTGCACACCGGGCGGCACGCCGAGCGCGTGCATGAATTGTTGAAACTTGTTGGCTTAGCGCCTGAACATGCACAGCGCTATCCGCATGAATTCTCGGGTGGCCAAAGACAGCGCATTGGCATCGCACGTGCTTTGGCGGTCGAACCTAAGTTGATTGTCTGCGATGAAGCCGTTTCAGCTTTGGATGTTTCAGTACAAGCCCAAGTTGTGAATTTGCTACAAGACCTACAAAAGCGCTTTAGCTTGGCCTATTTGTTCATTGCACACGACTTAGCCGTTGTGAAACACATTGCCGACCGAGTGGCCGTGATGTACCTAGGGCGGGTGGTAGAACTGGCAGAAAAACAGCAACTCTTTGTGCAGCCACGTCACCCTTACACGCAAGCCCTCTTGAGCGCCATCCCCAGACCAAATCCTAGCATCAAGAAACAGCGTACTCTTTTGGGCGGTGATGTGCCAAGCCCCATGAATCCACCGAGTGGTTGCCATTTTCACACCCGTTGCCCGCATGCAACGCAACTCTGTCAAACAACAGAGCCAGCCATTCAATTGAATGGTTCGCATCAAATTTCCTGTCACTTCTGGCAAGATTTACCCATGCCGGACTCTGTGATGTTTCAACCCCAAATGAGCCGAGATGCCCAACATCTGAAATTGTTGCAATCTGCTTTTTTGCAAACCCCCTAGTTTTTTCACTGGAGATATTTCATGACTTTCAAACCTCAAAAGTATTTGCTTTTACCGCTGTCGCTTTTTATGGCCTTGAGTCAAGGATTGGCCGGCGCCCAAACCTTGCGCATTGGCCTGGCAGAAGACCCTGATGTCCTTGACCCCACCTTAGCGCGCAGCTTTGTCGGTCGAGTTGTTTTTGCATCGCTGTGTGACAAATTATTTGACATCGATGAAAAATTGAACATCTTGCCGCAACTTGCTTCGAGCTACGAGTGGTCGGCCGACAGCAAAGCGCTCACTCTCAAAATTCGGCAAGGTGTCACTTTTCACGATGGTGAAAAGCTTGATGCTGCTGCTGTGAAGTTCAACATTGAGCGGCACAAAAATTTACCTGGGTCAAACCGAAGAGGCGAATTGGCACCCGTTGCCAGTGTAGATGTGATTGACGCCAATACAGTTCGTTTGAATTTGAGTGCGCCATTTGCACCTCTGCTGGCCCAACTCACCGATAGAGCAGGCATGATGGTTTCGCCCAAAGCTGCGCAAGCTGCAGGCGACAAATTTGGCTCGAACCCCGTCTGCTCAGGTCCTTTCAAGTTAGTCGAACGCGTGGCGCAAGACCGCATCGTGCTTGAAAAGTTTGCCAACTATTGGAACAAAGATGCGATTCATTTCGACAAAGTCATCTACACGCCCATTCCTGATGCCACGGTTCGTTTGGCAAATTTGAAGTCAGGTCAACTCGACTTCATTGAACGCATGGCCTCCAACGATGTTGAAAACCTCATGAAGGACAAGAAGTACAAAGTCTCTCGCATCACTGAAATTGGCTATCAAGGCATCACCATCAACGTTGGTAAAAGTGAACAAGCCAAGAAGAATCCTTTGGGCCGTGATGCCAAAGTTCGTGAAGCCTTTGAATTGTCTTTGGACCGCCAGGGTTTGGCCCAAGTCGTGATGGACAACGAAGCCTTGGTGGGCAATCAGTGGGTTGCGCCAACCAACTCGTTTTACGCCAAAAATGTACCGATGCCCAAAAGAGATATTGAAAAAGCCAAGGCATTGCTCAAAGAGGCAGGCGTTGTCAAACCCAGCTTCACGCTCATGACCACCACCGCCTCAGACGCACAGCGCTTGGCCGTGGTCATTCAAGCCATGACGCGCGATGCAGGCTTTGATGTGAAAATTCAAACCACCGAATTTGCGACATCTTTGAACATGGCAGACAAAGGTGATTTTGAAGCCTATGTTCTTGCATGGAGCGGCCGCCCTGATCCCGATGGCAACCTGTTCAGCTTTCATGGTTGCAAACAACCCCTCAACTACGCTGGCTATTGCAGCGCTGAAACAGATGCACTTTTGAACCAATCACGTGCCGAACGTGACCCTGTCAAACGCAAAAAAATCATGGAGCAAATTTCTGCGCAAGTTCTGAAAGATCGTCCTGTGATCTATCTCTACCACCGCAATTGGCTGTGGGCCTACAACGGCAAATTGGCTGGCGTTCGCAATATTCCTGATGGTCTCTTGCGTGTTTCAGGTCTGAAAATGGCACCATGACAAGCTATCTGGTCAAACGCTTACTTTCTGTTCTGCCAACACTGCTGTTGGTGTCGATGCTTATTTTCGGGCTGCAGCAATTGCTGCCCGGCGACCCCGCCAAAATTTTAGCGGGAGAGGAGCAAGACCCCAACGTGGTGGCCTACCTCACGGCCAAGTTGCATTTGGATGAACCTCTACCTGTTCGTTACGGCTATTGGATCGCCGGCGTGGTGCAAGGTGATTTGGGTGAGTCGGTCAGAACGCAATTGCCTGTTTTGTATTTGATTTTGCAAAAATTACCTGTTACGGCAGAGTTAGCGTTTTTGGCCATGTGTGTTGCGATTTTGATTGGCATTCCTGCAGGCATTGCGTCTGCAGTAGGGCGCGGCACAATTTGGGATTATGCTGCCAATGTCTTTGCGCTTTGGGGCTTGTCAACGCCTAACTTTTGGTTGGGCATTCTGATGATCATGCTGTTTTCAGTTCACCTGGGTTGGCTACCCGCATCAGGGTTTGTGAGTCCGACAGAAGACTTACTGGGCAATTTGGCCAGCATGGCCATGCCCGCGTTTGTGCTGGGCAATGCCATTGCTGCCGTGCTCATGCGCCACACTCGTAGCGCCATGCTGCAAGTAATGCAGTCTGACTATGTTCGCACGGCACGCGCCAAGGGGCTAGACGAGCGCACTGTCATTTTGAAGCACGCCCTTAGAAATGCCTTAACACCCATCATTACCTTAGGCGCTTTGGAATTCGGCACGCTTTTATCGGGCGCTGTTTTAACTGAACAAGTGTTTACCATTCCCGGTTTTGGCAAACTCATTCTTGATGCTGTTTTCAATCGCGATTATGCGGTAGTTCAAGGTGTTGTTTTGTTCACGGCTACCACCTACATCATGTTGAATTTGATGGCCGACATGGCCTACTTTTGGGTCAATCCAAGGTTACGCAAATGAGCCAAAGTCTGTCTTACACCGCCTGGCTTCGATTGCAAAGAAGACCCAGCGCCTTGATCGGTTTGGCCGTGGTCATTGCCTTTATCTTGATGGCTATATTTGCGCCCTACATTTCTCCGCAAGATCCGATTGCTACAAGCTGGGGCGCCATTCGAAAAGCACCCAGTGCAGCGCATTGGTTTGGGACCGATGAAATTGGCCGCGACGTTTTGTCACGCGTCATTTGGGGCACGCAAGCATCTTTGATGGCAGGCGTTATTTCTGTCAGCATCTCGCTTTTGATTGGGGTACCCATTGGGCTTCTGGCTGGCTTTGTAGGTGGCGCTGTCGATGCCATCATCTCGCGCATCACGGATGCATTTTTAGCCTGCCCTTTTTTGATTTTGGCCATTGCATTGGCTGCATTTTTAGGGCCTAGCCTCACCAATGCCATGGTGGCCATTGGCATTTCTGCGGCCCCCATCTTTGTTCGACTAACGCGTGGTCAAGTGATTCAAATTAAAGTGGAAGATTACGTAGAGGCCGCGCGATCAGTGGGCAACCCGCCTTGGCGCATTGCATTGGTCCATATCCTTCCCAATATTTTGCCCCCCTTGTTGGTTCAAGCCACTCTGGCAATAGCAGCAGCCGTCATTGCGGAAGCCAGCTTGTCATTTTTAGGTTTGGGCCAACAACCTCCCGCCCCCAGTTGGGGCAGCATGCTAAACACTGCTAAGAATTACATTGAACAAGCGCCATGGATGGCCATTTGGCCCGGAATCTCTATTTTCTTATTGGTCTTGTCTTTCAATCTTTTTGGCGACGGCTTAAGAGATGCCTTAGACCCAAGACAGCGTTGAACTTAAAAATTCAAAGCTTACTTAATAAGTTGACCATCAAGAAATTGCATCACAACCGCCAAACCTTTTTCGGGCTGCTCTTCCTGTAACAAGTGCCCTAGCTTAGGAACCAGAACCGTGGTGGAATTCGACAAAACATTGGCGTAGCTTTGCGCATTGGTGCTCGGAATCATTTGATCCTGCTCACCCCAAATGAGCAGCGTCGGTGCCTTAATGGCTTTCAAGCGAGGTACAGGATCTGTGTAAATGGTTTGATTCGATCTTTCCAAAATAGCACCTCGTACACCGGGCGCTCTGAGCATGTCGAAATAGCGGTTGACCAGTGCGTCGTTCAAAGCATCAGCGTCTGAGAATGCCGGCTCAATTGATTTGCGCACCAAGTACTTTGGTAAAACAAATTTGATGAGGCCCATGATGGCTGGGACTTCATAGGGCTTGGTTCCGATGTCTTTAGTTTCGGGAAATCCGTCTGGCGCCATGAGCACCAAGGCTTGCACGCGTTCAGGCTGAGAAGCCGCCAAAGACCAAGCCATTTTTCCACCCATTGAATGACCCACCACGGAGAACTTTTCAAGGCCTAGCTTGTCGGCAAAGTGCGTCAGGATGGCGAGGTCTTTTTCTTCTGAATAATCATTTGCAGGACTGGCACCTGTGAGGCCAAATCCGGGTAAATCCAGCCTGATCAATCGGTATTTTTGCTCTAACTTCAAAGACCAATCGTCCCAAGCCTGCAAACTTGAACCGAAGCCGTGCAATAACAACAAAGCAGGAGCGCCTTGAGGTCCCGTCTCTTTGTAATAAACTTTTAAGCCATCGACATCGATGATCTGCGGCGAAGAAGAAAAGTAGCGTTTTTCCAATTCGGCGCGCTCAAGGTCGGGGGTCCACAGGCCATACAAAGCAACGGCAAGAAAGGCTGTACCTAGTCCCAGTGTGCTTAGCATGGAACCACTTTCGCCATGATTGGCAAGCACGCATTCATTTTCATCAAGTACTTTCTAAAGAGGTGACCTGATTGTACGAAGGATCATAATTTAACTGCATTTGATGTGATATTGTTGGCATTCTTTCAATTGGACAGACCCGCTTTTCAGAGGAATGCATGACGGCACCTACTCACTCCAACGCCTTGAACAACGCCGTAACGCAAGACGCCATGGCCAGTTTTTCAAAAGCCACCGATCCTCGGCTTGCCCATGTCATGGGTCTGCTGGTCAAGCATTTGCACGCTTTTGTAGATGAATCTCAATTAAGCAAAGCAGAGTGGTTAAAGGGTTTGGAATTTCTCACCGCGGCTGCCAAAATAACCGACGACGAACGCAATGAGTTCAGTCTGTTCTCAGACATCATGGGCATTTCCTCCATGGTCGACGTGGTGTCCCAGCCTCCAGGCGGCACACCCAGCAGTGTGCTTGGCCCCTTTCACAATCATGATTCTCACATTCAGCCCAACGGTAGCGACCTCACTCACGGTCAAGCTGGTGAGCGGGTTTGGTTGCATGGCCGCGTTTTGGACATTCATCAAAAGGCCATTCCCAATGCACAAATTGATTTTTGGCAAAATGCAGACAACGGTTTGTACCCCGCTCAAGATGCTGCACAAGACCCGCAAAATTTGCGCTGCAAGATCAAGTGCGATGAACACGGCGCCTTCAGCTTATTGACCATTCGCCCTCATCCTTACACTGTGCCAACCGATGGCCCTGTGGGCGACTTGCTAGCCGCCAGCAATCGAGGCATTTGGCGGCCTGCACACTTTCATATCATTGTGAGCGCCCCTGGTTACGTAGGCTTGGTCACCGAGCTATTTCCTGCAGGGTCAGATTACCTTGATAACGACACCGTGTTTGGTGTGCGTCCTGGTTTGATTGTGGATGTCAAGAATTGCCAAGACACTGAAGTCGCACATCGGTACGGTTTAACAACCCCCTTCAAAGAAGTTGTATTTGATTTTTCATTGGTTAAGCAAACATCGCCAGCTTGAACTGGCTCGAATCTAAAGGAGACAAAACCATGGTTCATTATTTCAAAACCCTTTTGGGTTTCGCGGTCATCGGTAGCTTGCATCTTTCAGGCTGGGCTCAAAGCGATTGGCCCAAAGCCAAGCCTGTCACGCTGGTCGTTGCTTTTGCGCCGGGTGCTTCTACAGACATCGTGGCAAGGTCACTTACTCAAAAGCTGAATGAACTCACTGGCGGTAATTTCATTGTAGAAAACAAAGGCGGAGCGGGTGGCAATATTGCAACCAGTCAAGTCAAACGTTCAACACCCGATGGCTACACCATCTTGGTTCACAGCGTGGCCTTTGCAGTCAATCCGTCCTTGTATGCAGACGCTGGTTACGACGCCCTCAAAGACTTCGTACCCGTTGCGCTGGGCCCTAAGACGCCCAATATCTTTACCGTCAACCCCAGTGTGGCTGCTAAAACATTGCCTGAGTTGGTTGAAGCCGCCAAGAAAGCACCTTTCAACTATGCATCCTCTGGCATTGGCACCACCACGCATCTTTCTATGGAGCGACTCAAAACAGCTGCCAAAATTGACATTGTGCATGTGCCCTATCAACCCGCCGCTGCCATCAATGCCGTTGTAGCAGGACATACCCAAATTGCATCGACCTCCATGCCGCCTGCAGTGCCCATGATCAAAAGTGGCAAGCTCAAAGCCTTGGCCGTCACAAGTGCCACGCGCTCACCGCTGCTGCCCGATGTGCCGTCTATCACTGAGTTTGGTTACAAAGAATTTGACGACTACACCTGGTTTGGTTTCATGGCACCTGCAGGCACACCACCCGATGTGGTCAATAAACTCAATGTGGCCCTGAACCGAGCCATGGCATCTGCCGATGTTGTAGAGCGTTTTGCCCAACTGGGTATGGCCAGCAGCCCCAACACCACCATCGAGTTCAATAACTTCTTAAAAGCAGAAGTGCCTAAGTGGGCTGCTGTGGTTAAGAGCTCTGGCGCCAAAGTCGATTAAATTCAAGGCGCTATTTTTCACCAAAGTGAAGCGGCAAGCCCACATAGTTTTCAGCCATGGTGCGTGAACCGGCTTCACTGTGAATGAGATAGTTCAATTCAGCTTCTTGAAACCGCTGCCCCATTTCGCCTTGCTCGGGGAAATGGTGCATCAGGCTGGTAAACCACCAAGAGAATCGTTCTGCGCGCCAGATGCGCGCTAGGCATCGTGTGGAATAGTGGTCAATGCCCGCATGCGATTTTTCAAGGCATGCTTCAATGAGTGCGTCTGACAAATACTTCACATCGGTGGCTGCCAAATTCAAACCTTTAGCGCCTGTGGGCGGCACAATGTGCGCCGCATCGCCTGCTAAAAACAAAGTACCAAAGCGCATCGGCTCGGTGACAAAACTGCGAAGCGGCGCAATGCTTTTTTCAATGCTCGGGCCTGTGACCAAATGCTCGCGTGCTTCCGGGTCTAAGCGAAGCCGCAGTTCTTGCCAGAATGCATCATCAGACCATTGCTCAACTTTATCGGTTAAGGGTACCTGTAAGTAATAGCGACTGCGTGTTGTGCTGCGCTGTGAGCACAAGGCGAAGCCTCGGGTGCTGTTGACATAAATAAGTTCTTCATGCACAGGCGGCGTATCTGATAGCACGCCCAACCAGCCAAAGGGGTACACCTTTTCAAACTCTTGAATGGACTTGCTAGGCACACTGGCGCGGCAAACACCATGAAAGCCATCGCAGCCTGCAATGAAATCACACGTGATGGTGTGCCGCTGACCCTCTTTTTCATAAGAGACACTGGGATGGTCAGAATCGAAATCGTGAATTTGAACATCATTGGCTTCATAAATGGTGGGCAGCCCTGCCGCTTGGCGTGCGTCCATCAAATCGCGGGTGACTTCTGTTTGGCCATAAACCATGACCTTCTGGCCGCCCGCCAAAGCCTCCAAATTGATGCGATGACGCTCGCCTTTGAACAGCAAGTCAAACCCCGTGTGAACCAGGCCCTCTTTCTTCAAGCGTTGATCGACTCCGGCTTGCGCCAAAATATCCAAGGTCACTTGCTCTAAAACGCCCGCCCTAATCCGGCTGAGCACATACTCAGGACTTTGACGCTCGACTATCACGGCATCGACACCCGCTTTAAAAAGAATTTGCCCTAGCAACAAACCAGAAGGGCCTGCACCCACAATCACGACCTGAGTTCGCATCACTGATTCCAATATTTATTTGCCAGCAATGGCGATCAGTTCCACTTCAAATTGAAGTGTGGCATTGGGCGGAATGACGCCGCCGGCACCTCGGGCACCATAGGCAATGTTCGGTGGGCAGGTCAATTTGGCCTTGCCACCGATTTTCATCAATTGCACGCCTTCGGTCCAGCATGGGATGACACCATTGAGGGGAAAATCAATGGCCTGATTGCGCTTGTAGGAGCTGTCAAATTCTTTGCCATCGGGAAAGGTGCCGCGGTAGTGCACCTTGACTTTGTCTGTGGCAATCGGACTGGCACCCTGGCCTTCTTGAAGAGATCGAAACACCAAGCCTGAAGCAGTGACTTTTGCGCCAGGCTCTTTCGCTGCTGATTGTGCAAAATCGTTTTGCGCCCATACAGTCGACATTGAACAGGCGCACAGACCTAACGCAATTAAAAAACGTTGAGTTAAGTTCAAGTTACATTTTCTCATTTTGACTTCCGATCATGTTTAAATCACTTCACTTCAAATACCAAACAAGTTGTCGTGGCATGTGCATACAAAGTGCCATCTGGCCCTAGCAACTTAGCTTCTGCAGTGGCCAATTGCCGGCCACAGTGAAGCACATTGGCAATGGCCCGCACGCGTTCAACCTTAGGCGATAAAGCGCGCACCATGTTCACACTTAACTCCGCTGTGGTGTACGCACGACCCACTGGCATTTTGGTGTGAACGGCACAGCCCAAAGCAGAGTCTAGCAAGGTTGCAATCCACCCACCATGAATGGTGCCCAAGGGGTTGAAAAACGCCGGCTTAGGCGTTCCCTGAAAAATAGTTTGACCTTCTTCAATATGAATCAAACAAAAGTTCATCGTCTTGCCAATCGGTGCAGCCGGCAATTCACCTCGCAAAATGGCCTGCATCATTTCCAGGCCAGTTTTACCAGCAATTTGATCTCGACTGGCAACACCATCGCCAGGCCCTGCTGCAAAAATAGCCATCGCTTTAGCTTCTTCGGCCAGCCAAGTGTCAAGCGTTTTTGTCATTGTGCGAAGTCCTAATTTTTAAAGATTTGATCTGGTGGTTTTAATCACCTTAGATGTTGATGTTGAAAGCAGGAAAGTATAAGTGTTAAAAAAAACCCCGACCGCAAATTGCGATCGGGGTTTTTTATTGAAAGGATATAAGTTTGCAAGACTGATCTTGCAAACTATTTACCTTTAGTGCATTGCCGTACCTTGTGAGGTAGAACCGTCAAAGCTAGGGAAACGCACGTTCTCTACGAGGTCCTGAACTTCTTGGTCAGGTGCCTTGGTGAGCAGCGACACAATGATGATCACTGCAAAACCCAGTGGCACGCCAAAGATACCAGCAGAGATAGGCGCAATGTCCCACCATGTGTTGGCCTTCAGAATTTCAGGTGTGAGTGAACCATTGTG
>ENA-ORFA01000130-ORFA01000130.1-marine-metagenome-genome-assembly--contig:-NODE-130-length-33488-cov-4.456317_pt1 | contig 33488 bp, 35 predicted proteins | sample MGYA00248621_ERZ508587 | MGnify/ENA primary metagenome ERZ508587 (study PRJEB26250, sample SAMN06266239) | marine metagenome | isolation source: Columbia River Estuary | place: USA:Columbia River Estuary... | reverse complement strand
TCGTTTAGTAAGTCCATCATTTTCTCAAAGTCTTCTTTACTAGATTCATCAAGATCTACATATACTGAAGGATACCATCCTTGTTCAGCTTCGATTATTTCAATTGTATCATCTGCTTCTTTTAAAGCATCTTGGATTTTATCTAAATCAAATCCATTCCCCTCGATTTCAATTAAAGAATCCACTTCTTCAATTTCTAAAATACTAGTTCAGTCAATAGTTTCGTGATGATATTTGGAAGCATGCCGACGAGGAGAGTAGCAACGACCGCCAAAGCAATGGCAAGGCCAACTGATTTCGAGATTGAAACCGGAGCATCGTCAGTCGGATCGCTGAGCCACATGCTGACCATGATGCGCAAGTACAGGAACGCCGCGATCACCGCTGCGAGCATTGCTGCAACTGCCAGGGCGTAGCTCTCGACCGAGACTGCAGCACGAATAATGCCAAACTTGGCAACAAAACCCGATGTAAGCGGCACGCCGGCCTGAGCCAACAACAACACGGTCATGCCTAGCGCAAGAACTGGGCGCTTCTTGCCAAGACCCTTAAATGCGTCGAGCGTTGTCGCGTTGTCGCCTTCACCTGCAACAACCGAGACCACAGCAAACGTGCCGATAACAAGAATCGAATAGATAAACAAGTAGCCCATTGCAGACGAGATACCAAGATCCGCATCGGCATGGCCGATGTGCGATGCAGCCTCAAGACCAACCAAGATAAAACCTGCATGGCTGATGGATGAGTAAGCAAGCATGCGCTTTACATCGGTCTGCACTACCGCCAACACCGACCCAACAACAAGTGTGAGCAAAGCCAGAACAAGAATGGCCGGGCGCCAGTCGTCGATGCGACTTGGCAACGCAATCATGAATACACGAATGAGTGCAGCAAATGCTGCGACCTTGCCGACCGAACCCATGAGTGCAGTAATCGGTGTTGGAGCACCCTGATACACATCGGGTGTCCAAACATGGAATGGAACAAGCGAAACCTTGAACGCGAAACCAACGAGCAACAGAGCAATGCCGGCGAGTAGCAAACCGTCGTTAGCTGGCACCGTAACCTCGTCGGCAAATACTTTGGCCATTGACTGCAAGTTGGTCGTACCCGATGCTCCAAACAACAACGCAACTCCATACAAGAAGAATGCCGAAGCAAAACCACCGAGAATGAAGTACTTCAGGCCGGCCTCGCCACTTTGTGTGCGACTGCGACTCGACGCGGTAAGCAAATAGAACGAAAGGCTCAAAGTCTCAAGACCAAGGAACAACACCAAGAGGTCGTTGGCCGAAACCATCACTACCCCACCAATTGCAGCGGCAAGTATGAGGCCATATACCTCTGGACCATCTTCGCCTTCGCGAGTGAGATAGTCGTTGACAACGAGTGAGGCAAGAGCAACCGACACGCAAATAGTGAACGTTGCAAAAAGCGCAAAGTGATCAAACGCAAGAGCACCACCCACAAGCGTGGACGGCGCGTCGTCGCCCATTTGACTCCACAACACTCCGGTCAAAACTGCTGCAGTAACTGCTGTGATCACCGAAGCCGTGGCATACCAACCACGCTTCCACTGAGGTGTGAGCGAACCAACAAGGATCAAGAACAATGCGCCACCGAGCAGTGCAAGGATCGGGCTGATCTTGAACCACTGAATGACTGGGCCCTCAAACGTGGATGTTGCTGCAATCATTCTCGTCATCATTTGCTTGCCTCAACATGTTCGATTAGTGCCTTAACGCTTGGCTCTATGCGATCGAGCATCGGCTTTGGATACACACCCGCAAACACGATGGCTGCAACAAATACTGAAAGCAACAAACCTTCACGCAACGTGATTTCTGGAAACGACTTGTTGTCTTCACTTGGCTCACCATGAAACACGCGCTGGTATGCCCAGAGCAAATAGAGCGCGGCAAGAATCACGCCAATTGTTGCGACAACAACCCACCAGCGAGCTGTTTCAAATGAACCGATGAGCACAAGAAATTCGCCAATAAAACCATTAAGGCCCGGCAAACCGATTGACGACAACATCACGATCATGAAAAAGCCCGCGAAGATTGGCGCAACGGCCTGAATGCCACCGAGTTCTGAAATTTGTCGAGTGTGTCGGCGCTCGTAAATCATGCCTACGAGCAAAAACAACGCGCCAGTTGAAACACCGTGGTTAACCATCTGCATCACGCCACCAGTCATGGCCTGTGTGGTCATTGCGAATGTGCCGAGCACGATGAAACCAAGGTGAGCAACCGACGAATATGCAACGAGACGCTTGAGATCTTTTTGCATCGTTGCGGCGATTGCGCCATACAGAATGCCAATGACCGCAAGCGTCAGCAAAACGGGCTTGGCCCAAATCGCTGCTTGTGGAAACAGATACACACCAAAGCGCAACATGCCGTACGTACCCATCTTGAGCAACACACCAGCCAAGATGACCGAGCCACCAGTTGGCGCTTGCGTGTGCGCGTCGGGCAACCATGTGTGCAACGGAAACAGTGGAACCTTGACCGCAAATGCGATCATGAATGCAACGAACAACCAGCGGCCAGTGCCCGTAGCGAAGTTGGCCTTTTCGGCTATCTCAACCAAGTCAAATGTGAGCGCGCCCGTGTCGCGACGTGCCAAGAATGCTGTGGCGACGATGCCAACGAGCATGAACGCCGAGCCAGCCATGGTGTACAAAAAGAATTTGGTTGCGGCATACACGCGCTTCTCGTAACCCCAGCCACCGATGAGGAAATACATCGGAACCAACACGATTTCGAAAAACACGAAAAACAAAAACAGGTCAAGGCTGAGGAAACTGCCCATGACGCCGGCTTCGAGCAACAGCATCCACGCCAGATACGACTTGTGGTCGTGGTGTGGATCGATGCCAACAATGACAAGTGGGAACAACACACCGGTGAGCACCACCATAAATAATGAAATGCCGTCGACACCCAAGTGCCACGAGATGCCCCACTCACTGATCCATGAGTGCTTTGACACGAACTCGAAACCCGCTGCACCAGTAGGAAACTTGACAAGCATCCACACACTCATTGCGCCAGTTGCGATGCTCGAAACGAGCGCAGCGAGCTTGACCCACTCGCCATGCTTCTTGTTCAGTAACGAAACAAGGACTGCGCCGAGCAACGGCATCAGTACGAGCATCGTGAGGATCGGGAAACTTGCCGTCGCCTCACCAGCCTTTGTGACTGAAGCAAACATCAGATAAGCCCTCTCAATACAAACCACGCCAAGAGCACAACAACACCAACTGCGATAACTGCCGCGTAGGCACGCACGAAACCACTCTGACTCTTTCGAACCTGACCAGCCACAGATCGCACAATTGTGGCCGTGCCGTTGACTGCCCCATCGACAACATGTGCGTCAATCCACGCGACACCATTGAACAACGCGTTGCCCGGGCCACTCACCAACTTGGCTGCGGTCGCGTCATAGTTCCAGGCCTGCTCGAGAATCTTTGGTTCAACAGCCTTGATCTTGTGCTTGGCATACACAGCAAAAGCCGCAACGATGCCAAGCACTGCAACGACTACAGCAACGCCAAGTAGCAGATACTTGTTTTGATATGCCCAAGTTTCCTTAATGTGGGCCTCTGACTCTTCGACAACCGGGGCAAGCCAGTGCTCCAAAAATGCCGTCTTCTTGGAGAAGGGCAACTGCAGTGCACCACCAACCATTGCAAGACCAGCAAGCACGACAAGTGGCATCAACATGATTCGTGGGCTTTCATGTGGAGTGAAGTCGCCATGCGCACCGTTTTCGGCAGCATGATCATTCCATTTTGCCTCGCCGTAAAACACCATGATTACTTGACGAGTCATGTAGTACGCCGTCAACAGTGCGGTGATTACACCAACAACGTAGAGCCCGCGGTTGTTGGCATAAACGTAGAGCAGAATTTCGTCCTTCGACCAAAAGCCCGCAAATGGTGGCACGCCCGCAATTGCGAGCCAGCCGACAATAAATGTCATCGCAGTAACTGGCATTGCTTTGCGCAACGCACCCATGCGACGCATGTCTTGCTCGTGGTGCATGCCATGAATGACAGAACCAGAGCCGAGGAACAACAGCGCTTTAAAGAATGCGTGAGTGATCATGTGGAAAATAGCGGCGACGTAAGCGCCCGAACCAATCGCCAAGAACATGAAACCAAGTTGCGACACCGTTGAGTAGGCCAACACCTTTTTGATGTCGTTTTGCGCAACAGCAACCGTGGCCGCATACAACGCAGTTGCAGCACCGATGCACGCAATGACCATTGGCGCCCATGTGTAGGAAATATGCAGCACTGGGCTCATGCGCGTCATCAAGAACACACCAGACGTCACCATGGTTGCGGCATGGATGAGCGCCGAAACTGGTGTTGGGCCTTCCATTGCATCTGGCAACCAGAGATATAACGGCAACTGTGCGCTCTTGCCACATGCACCGACAAACAACAACATCGCGATGGCGGTTGCTGTCACCGGGGCTAACGAACCGGAATGAGCAGCCTCATTGATGCCGTCATACGAGAGTGTGCCTACTGCACTGAACGCCAAAAACATTGCCGTCATTACGCCGAAGTCGCCAATTCGGTTGGTGACAAATGCTTTTTTGCCTGCAACTGCAGCAGAGCCGCGGGTGTGCCAGAACGAAATGAGGAAGTACGAGCAAGCGCCAACGCCCTCCCACCCGAGGAAAGTAACGAGCAAGTTTTCGCCGAGAACCAACATGAGCATGGAGAACACAAACAGGTTGAGGTACAAGAAAAACTTCGGAAACTTTGGATCACCGTGCATGTAGCCAATGGCATACAGATGAATCAACGAACCGATTCCAGTGATGAATAGCGCCATCGTGATCGACAACGGGTCTGCCAACAACGCCATGTCGACTTGCAACGAACCAACTGGTATCCACTTAAACATGGTCACTACTTGGTGGCGCTCTTCTGCCGGGCGTGAAAGCAGATTGAAAAACACAGCGACAGTAATAAGGAACGACCCAATAGTCATGAACGATGCAAGCCAGCCAGACTTCGGCTCGCCCAAGCGTCGACCAAGAACCAGGATCGCGAGTGCACCAAACAACGGCAGCACAGGCACGAGCCAAAGATGATCGATGAAGAAACCGGTCACGGCTTAGCCCTTCAACTCTGCAAGGTCGTCAACAGTAATGCCACTGCGACGGCGCATAATCGCAACGATGATGCCTAGGCCAACTACTACTTCTGCTGCTGCCACCACGAGCACGAAGAACACAATTGCCTGACCATTAATGTCATTAAGTCGACGACCGAGTGTTACAAACGTGAGGTTGACTGCGTTCAGCATCAACTCGATGCACATAAACATGACAAGTGGGTTGCGGCGCACCAACACACCAACGGTGCCAATTGTGAAGAGCACCGCGGACAACATGAGGTACCACGTTGTGGTTGGAACAACGACGAGTGCGTTCATGGCTTGCCCGCCGTGCGGCGACGCGACAACAACACGGTGCCAACAACAGCCACGACCAACAAGATCGAGGTCACTTCAAAGGCCACCACGTAGTCGGAAAAGATGGAGGTTGCTAATTGCTGAATATTGGCATCCGGATTGTCTCCAGCAACATTGCTTGCAATGCCTTCACCGCGCGAAAGGACCGAATCTGCACCGGTGTAAATAGCTGCTGCCAATAATCCGAGCAAACTCACACCAACCACACCGGCAACCCAGCGCTGACCAGCGAGCGGCTCGGTCTTTAGATTTTCGACTTGGTCAACACCGAGCAACATGATCACGAACAAGAACAACACCACGATGGCGCCGGCATACACAATCACTTGCACTGCGGCCAGGAACTCGGCGTGTTGGGCCACGAACAACACTGCAATTCCAAACAAGGTCAACACCAAGCTAAGTGCTGCGTGCACTGGATGCTTGCGCAACACCACACCGAGCGCGCCAACAATGATCATCGCTGTGGCACAAACAAAAACGAAGAGTTCCATTAGTCGCTGCTTGCCTCTGGGGCGCGAACGCCATAGCCAAGCTCGCCACTCCAGCCAACTACACCACTAAATGTTGCATCACCCGACGACGCAGTTGCTCGCATCCAACCCGAAGTGTTTTGATCTTCGCCCGGACGCCAGTCTTCCCACGGCATGTGCTGTGGTTGACCGTCTTCGCCTACCAACAATTCGTCCTTGGTATAAATCGCATCTTGGCGATTGGTGAACGAGAACTCGAACAACTTTGATTCAGTGATTGCTTCTGTTGGACATGCTTCGACACACAAGTCGCAGTGAATGCAACGCAGATAGTTGATCTCGTAAATCCATCCAAAGCGCTCGCCTGGCGATGTTGGATTATCGGGATCGTTGTCGGCACCACGAACGTGAATGCATTTTGCTGGGCACACTGCTGCACACAGCTCGCAACCGATGCACTTTTCCATGCCGTCTTCGTAACGGTTGAGAACGTGGCGACCATGCAAGCGGTCTGGCTTGTCGATCTTCGCGTCCATCTCTTCGGCACGCTTGCTTGACTCACCACTCTTTGACTTGTTGATCGACTTGCGACGCACGCGACCGCCCGAATATTGGGTAGTCACCTGATTTTTCTTACCGCGCTGACGAGCAGTAACTAAAAAGCCTCCGAAGTAACCCATTAGAACATCGACCCTTCGGCTTCACGTTGCTTGGCACTCACTTTGAATGCTGCTTGCAACAGCGCATAACTTGCACCAAGCACAGCAACCGAAACTCCGGTAACAACGAATGTGTTCCAACCCTGGTCACGACCAAGGCGCTGTGCTGCGATCAACATAAACCAACCAAGCGACGCAGGGATCAACACTTTCCAGCCCAAGTCCATCAACTGGTCGTAGCGGAAGCGTGGCAACGTGGCTCGCAGCCAGACATATATATAGAGAAACACGAGCACTTTGGCAAACAGCCAAATGGTGCCCTCAATGCCGTTTGGAATAAACGGAATATCAAGAACTATGCCACCGAAAGAGATGGGCTGTGGGCCACCAAAAAACAGCGTGACGATTAGCGCGCTCATGGTCACTGTGTTCATGAACTCTGCAAGATAAAACAATGCAAATCGGATGCTCGAATACTCGGTATTAAAACCACCAACCAATTCTTGCTCGGCTTCCACCAAGTCAAATGGAGGGCGATTGAGTTCGGCAGTTGCTGCAATGAGGAAGATTGCGAATGGTACGACACCTGTGGCAACAACGTTCCAGTTGCCGATTGAGCTTTGAGCAGCAACAATTCCGCTGGTTGAAAGTGTGCCTGTCACCAAGAAAACTGTGCCGAGCGAAAGGCCAAGCGCGGCTTCATAACTCACCATCTGCGCCGATGCACGCACCGAACCCAACAGTGGGTACTTTGAACCGCTCGACCAGCCAGCCAACATGATGCCGTAGACAGCAATGGCCGAAATGGCGAGCGCAAACAACACACCAACCGGTGGGTCGGCAAGTTGTACGCGAGTTGTATTTCCAAACCATGTCACCATGCCGTTATTGCCATTGCGAAAGTCACCGCCGAGCGGAATAATTGCAAACGACAAAAATGCTGGGACGAACGACAAGAACGGGGCGAGCTTAAACACGAAACGATCTGAACGCTCCGGAATCAAGTCTTCTTTGAAAAACAACTTGATGCCGTCGGCAAGTGTTTGTAGCAATCCGAACGGACCAGCCTTGTTTGGGCCGATGCGGTTTTGCATTCCCGAGATCACTTTGCGCTCAAACCACACCATCAGCATGGTTGCAACAAGGCCCGTCACGAACACAGCGAGCACTTTGAGGATCACAATGATGAGTGGTACCCATAGCAAATTACCGTTGAGCATCGGGTCGATTGCAAACATATTGCTCATGACATCTTCTCGATTTTTAGATCAATGACGTCTTTGGTGACATCCAATAATTCGCGTGCATCTGAGCCACTCAAATTGATTGGCAACCATGCGGTGCCGCGCAACACGTCGACAGACTCTTGCAACGGCAACACCAATGTGGCTCGCTGCGAAGTGACACGCACCGACTCGCCTACTTGCGCACCAATGCGCGGCACGTCGAGCGGATTGACAATGACTGCCGCCGAGATAGCAAGAGTTGCCAATGATGGGCTCTTGGCGGTGCCGATTGCATTGTCGTACAACTTGCGCGACACAACTGCGCGATAGTCGTAGGAATTGCGCTCATTGCTTGCACCATCGGCGCGCGTGAGCGCTATTGGAGTTGGATGTGCGACGATCACTCCGTCGTGCTCTACTGCGTGGGTATCGATTGCGGGCACAAACTCACTTACTCCCGAAATCATTGCGGCATGTACTTCGTTATACGAAGCAAAACCCAAATCGTGTGATGTTGCTGTGCCCAACTCGACTGCAATCATCCAGTCTGGGCGCGAAGTGCCAACTGGCGTGATCGACTGCGCAACATTGCTGATGCGACCTTCCACGTTTGTTGTCGTGCCCTCTTTTTCGCCATAAGCAGCTGCTGGCAACACAATGTCGGCAAGTGCTGACGACTGTGTAATAAAGGTGTCGATTGCAATGATGTTGCGCGCGCCAGAAATACCACGGCGAGCCAAGTCGGCATCAGGAACATCGGAGAGCGGGTCGGCGCCGAGCAAAACTAGACATTCGATCTTGCCTGCTGCGGCTGCTTCAAGAATTTCGGCTGTTGACTTGCCGCCATTGCGCGGCGTGAGTCCTGCAGTGATTGCGCCACGGACGTTGCCGCGACGCAATGCTGGAAGCACTGTGGCGTGCGGTGCAATATGCAGCACCTCTGCAAGCGCATGCACAACTGACTCTTCGGATTCGGCCAAGTTCATACGACCCACGATGACAACCACTGAACCACTTGCAATCTGTGCCGTAAATGCTGCATCAGTAGCAAGCGCACGCAGTGCAGCTGCTGTCTTACCCGGCTCAACATGAACTTTCTTCCACGCCTTGCCCGCCAAGCCCGTTGCGCGAGGTGACACTTCAATAACACGACCTGTGCGCTTCTCTGCTGCATGTCGCACACGTAGGTACAAAATTGGCAACTCTTCTTTGAGATCTGGAGCGAGCAAGATAATGGTCTTGGCCGTGTCGATGTCGGCAATTGTTGCTTGAGGCAACGAGAACACTTGTGGTGGAAGTCCGTCTGCGAGTTGTGAGTCGCGTGAGTCGACACCGAGTGCATTGGCAAGTTGTGCCCATGCAAATGCATCTTCATTTGTGCCACGTGCTCCACCGATAATGGCAACTGATTGTGGACTGACGGTGAGCGCTGTGCGCAACATGCGAGCAACCGAATCGATAGCCACAGACCAACTCGATGCACTCAAATTGCCACTCGCGTCTTTAATCAACGGAGTCGTCAGGCGATCCTTTGAGTTGATCGACTCAAAATTGAAGCGGCCCTTGTCGCACAACCAACCCCAGTTGACTGGCTGGCTGTCGACACCCTGATATCGCACCAACTCGTCACGACTGCTCTGCACCACCGTGCGACAACCGACCGAACATGTTGTGCAAGTGCTCTCAACATGCTCGATGTCCCATGGGCGAGCCTTAAATCGGTAAGGCTTTGCAGTGAGCGCACCAACTGGACAAATTTGCACAGTGTTGCCCGAGAAGTACGAGCTGAAAGGCTCGTCAGGAAATGTCATTACTTGCGTGTTGTTTCCGCGACTCGTAAACGAAATCAACGCATCGCCAGCAACTTCATCGGCAAAGCGCGTGCAACGATCGCACAAGATGCAACGCTCGCGATCGAGATACACATTTTCGCTAATTGCGATTGGCTTCTCGTAGTGACGCTTCTCTTCAACAAAGCGGCTTTCGCCAGGACCATGACTAAATGCTTGGTCTTGTAATGGACACTCGCCACCTTTGTCGCACACTGGGCAGTCGAGCGGATGGTTAGCAAGCAGCAACTCGAGCACGCCCTCTTGGGCTTTCTTGACACCCTCGGTCTCGGTGTTAACAACTTGACCATCTGCAACGGGTGTCATGCACGACACCACCATCATTGGACCTCGTGGTCCAACAACTTCAACGAGGCACTGGCGGCACATGCCCACCGGCTCCATGCGTGGGTGATAACAAAAGCGTGGAATGAAATCGTCCGTGCGGTCTGCCGCAGCAATGATCATCTCGCCTTTACGTGCAGCAACGACTTTGCCGTTGATGGTGACGCTGACGGCATTTGGATCCACGACTGGCTCTGACGCTGTGGTGTTTGAATCGACCGTTGTCATGACTATGCACCAACCGTCAACGGGGTTGAAACCGCGGTCACGGGAATTGAGATGCGCTTGACCAAACGAGCTTCAAATTCGCTGCGGAACAATGTGATTGCGGAGTGCAACGGCGCAAATGCAGACGGCCCAACGAAGCAAATCGTTGTCATCTTGTAAGGAAATGGCACTGCTGCCAATCCTAATTTTTCGTTAGATGCGTGGGGGAAATCTCCCGGACAGATCATTGCACCGACTTCAAGAATTTGTTGCAAGTCAGCCTCTGTGCCCGTGCCATCAACAATGCGAGTGAGGATTCGCTCAAGCCACGTACCACCTTCGCGGCATGGTGTGCATTTGCCACACGATTCGTGCGCATAAAAGTGCGTGAGCGTGAGTGCTGCAGCAGGAATGTCGGTGGTGGAATCCATCACCATGATTGCGCCAGAGCCAAGCATTGAACCTGCAGGCCCGACTTGGCTTGCTTCGAATGGCAAGTCGAGTTGATCGGCAGTAAACCAAGGTGCCGAACCGCCACCAGGCACAAACGCTTTGAGTTCGTTGTCGTTGCGAATGCCGCCACAAAATTCTGCTCCGTACAACAAGTCTCTAAATGTTGTCGTGCCGTTAATGATTTCAAATACTCCAGGATTTTTGACGTGGCCCGACACTGCAACCATGCGTGTGCCAGGTGAAGTCTTTGTGCCAATGGCCGTGTAGGCCTCGGAGCCATTGACCATCAGCCAAGGCAAGTTGGCAAGCGTTTCAACGTTGTTGACGATTGTTGGTTGACCGTACAAACCATTTGCGGCAGGGAAAAACGGTGGCTTAAGTCGTGGCATGCCACGGTTGCCCTCGAGGCTCTCAATCAATGCAGTTTCTTCACCAACTACATACGCACCGGCACCCCAGTGCAACACGATGTCGACTGAGAACTTGGAACCCAAAATGTTTTTGCCAACATAACCAGCCGCATAAGCCTCATTGAGTGCAGCCGCAACACGCTCTTGTGCCAGCGCCATCTCGCCACGAATGTATAAGAAGCATTGCGACAAGCCAGCTGCATAACACGCGATGAGGCAACCTTCAATGAGTTGGTGCGGATCGCGCTCCATGAGCAAGCGATCTTTGTACGTGCCAGGCTCGCTCTCGTCGCCGTTGACAACCAAATATTTTGGAAACACTTGTTGCGGGGTAAGACCCCACTTTGTTCCGGCAGGAAAACCTGCGCCACCGCGGCCAAGCACAGTTGCACTCTTCACTTCTTCGTGCACGTCGGTTGCCGCACGACCAAGAGCCTTGCGCAAGCCGGCATAACCACCCGTGGCCAAAAAGCGCTCAATCGTGTACGAATCGGCATATTCAAAGCGTGATGTCACGATCTTTGGCCTGTCGCCTGCAACAAAACCTACAGCGTGTGGATACTTAATTGCGGTTGTCATAATGCTGCCTTACCGTCCATCCATGCAGGATTCTCGGTCGCGAGTTCTGGTGCCACTGCCCCAACACCGCGATCGGCTGGAATGCGCTGACGAATTCGTGCGACAACTCCGTGAGCAGGAATCTCGTCAGCCAACTTGCCGCTCTTGAGATCATCGATCAATGTGTCGAAGTCGCCATTGGTGACCTTGTAACGAAAACGGTAATTGACTTGCAGTGTTGGAGCCTCGGTGCATGCTGCCTGACACTCTGCATGAGCAAGCGTGAACATGCCATCAGCAGTTGTGCCGCCAGCTTTGACACCCAACTTGTGTTCTGCATGATGCATCAAGTCGCCAGCCCCCATAAGCGCGCACGACATGGTGCCGCAAATGTTGACAAGGTATTTGCCAACAGGCTCGAAGCGAAACATCTCGTAAAACGTTGCGGTTCCGTACACCTCGGCCGACGTAACGCCAACAAGTTCACCTAAATGCACCATGGCCTCGCGCGTGACATAACCATTTTGCTCTTGCGCAAGATGCAGCAGCGGAATGAGTGCCGACTTTGGTCGCGGATAGCGAGCAATGATCTCGAGCGCAGTTTTGATGTTGGCTTCGTTGAGGCGACTCATCTGTCGACCTCGCCGAGCACTGGGTCAACCGAAGAAATCACTGCAACCGCGTCAGCCACAAGTCCGCCGCGCATCATGTGTGGCAGCGCTTGCACATTGACGAAGCTCGGTGCGCGCACGTGCATGCGATACGGAGTTGCCGAACCGTCGCTGGCGATGTAACAGCCGATCTCGCCACGTGGGCTTTCGATCGCAACATACACTTCGCCTTCTGGAACTTTGAAGCCCTCGGTGAAGATCTTGAAGTGGTGAATCAATGCTTCCATCGACTCGTCGATACGGGCGCGAGGTGGTGGAGTGACTTTTTTGTTCTGAATGCGGAAGTCGCCACCAGGCATTTTGTCGAGAATTTGACGAACGATGCGCATTGACTCACGAATTTCGGCCAAACGAATTGCATAACGATCGAACGCGTCGCCATAACTGCCCACGATCACATCGAAATCAACATCTTTGTAATTGAGGTACGGCATGTCGCGACGCAAGTCCCATGCCAAGCCGGTCGAGCGCAAGATTGGGCCAGTTGCGCCAAGCGCAATTGCTTCATCACGAGTTATCACTCCCACACCCTGCAAGCGCTCGCGCCAAATTGGCTGACCAGTCATCAATGTGTCGTACTCGTCCAATCGTGGTCCGAGCATTTCAAGAATTTCAAGCACATCATCGCGCCAACCCGCAGGCAAGTCGGCTGCAACTCCACCAGGGCGAATGAAGTTGTGGTTCATGCGCAAACCTGTGACTTTTTGGAAGAAGCGCAATACTTCTTCGCGCTCGCGCCATCCGTACAACATCATCGACACGGCACCAATGTCCATGCCGTTTGAAGCCATAAACAACAAGTGACTGCTCATGCGATTCATTTCCGACAGCAACATGCGCATCCACACAGCGCGTTCAGGAATATCGCCATCGATGCCGAGCAACTTTTCGGTTGCCATTGAAAAAACGAGTTCATTGTTTAATGGCGATGCATAGTCCATGCGGGTGACGTTGGTGCCGCCCTGCATAAACGTGAGCGACTCACCAGTCTTTTCCATGCCTGTGTGCAGGTAGCCAATGATTGGCTTGCAACGCAGCACTGTTTCGCCCTTGAGTTCGAGCATCAGACGCAACACACCGTGTGTAGATGGGTGCTGTGGACCCATGTTGATGATCATCGTCTGATCTTCGCCCGGGTCAGCCTCAACTTCAGCGAGTAATGCAACGTCGGCTTCGCTCATCCGCAACACTGCGCCAACCTCGCGCATTACTTCTTTGGCCGTGAGTTCGCTGCGTGAACGCAACTCTTGATTGCCTTCAAACGTTCCTGCAGAAACGACGGTGCTCAAGAGGTCGCTCATGATGCGCTGCCCTTAAATTGCACTGGAATGCGGCCCTGCGAATAATCCTTACGCAGCGGGTGACCATCCCAGTCTTCTGGCATCAAGATGCGCGTCAAATCTGGGTGACCATTAAACGTGATGCCAAACATGTCAAACACTTCGCGCTCCATGGCTTCGGTGCCTGGGTACAAATCGAATGCAGAGTCAATTGATGCATTGGCTTCGCTCACTTGGGTGCGCAGCCGCATCCGAGTGCGATCTCGCATTGACAACAAATTAACAACGATTTCAAAACGCTCTGGAGCAATCGCTTCTGGCAACGTGCGACCTGGGTGAGTCAGAAAGTCGACAGCGGTGAGATCGACACACATCGTGTACGAGTCGTCAATCAATTTGCGAAGTGTTGCGATGTAGCGATCCTTGGGCACAAACAAGACTTGTTGGCCGTGTGATTGACCCAATACGCAATCGTGCAACACGTCGGTTGTCATGGTTTAACGCTTACCAAGAACAACTGGCGTATACGTGCCGGCGGCAATTTCTTGAATATGCACATTGGCGCCAGCACCCGTGGCTTTACGGCGGCTCATGATCTCGCCGTCTTCAATGAGCTGATGCAAGGTCTCAATGGCATGAATAAGAGTCTCTGGTGTTGGAGGGCAACCTGGTGCATACACATCAACGGGCACGATTTGGTCGACACCTTGCACGATTGCGTAGTTGTTAAACATTCCGCCGCTGCTTGCACACACGCCCATCGAGATAACCCATTTAGGTTCCATCATCTGGTCGTACACCTGTCGCAACACTGGTGCCATTTTTTGGCTGACGCGTCCAGCAACGATCATGATGTCGGCTTGGCGTGGTGAAGCGCGAAATACTTCCATTCCAAATCGCGCAAGGTCATAGTGCGCCGTGCCTGTTGCCATCATCTCGATTGCACAACACGCAAGACCAAACGTTGCGCCCCAACTTGAGCGTGAACGTGACCACTTCACTACATCTTCAATGCGTCCAGTCAAAAAGTTGTGCTCAAGCCCACCAAGGCCGTCATCCATTACGTTGCGAACGACGCCCATCAGGCTGCTGCCCCGTTGTCGTCTTCGCGACCTTCAAAACCAACTCGACGAACCGTGCTCAACACGGTGCGGCTTGATGACTTCATCTCATCATTGTTGCCCAAATCAAGTCGAACTGCTTTCTTGATCGGGCCCCAGTCAAGTGCACCGCGCGCAATCGCATACACGAATGCAATAAAAAACACAGCGCTAAATGCAAGCATCTCAAAAAATGCATACGAGCCAAGTGCTTGACGACTCACTGCGTATGGATAAGCAAAAATGATTTCGATATCAAACATGATGAACAACATCGCGATGATGTAGAAGCTCACCGGAAAGCGCTCTGGTGCTTCGCGACCCGGCACAATTCCACACTCGTATGGTGCCGACTTTGCACTGTTTGGGCGACGTGGTGCAAGCAACATTGATGCGACAGAACTCAAAGCGCCAAAGATGATGGCAAGTGCCATTAAGACGACGATTGGAAGATACTGGCCCACGACGTGGCTATTCCTTTACAGGCAGTGTTTTGCTGCTCATATTTATTCGCAACTGCAAGTCGCGACGATGGAGCAGCCAGCACAACATCAAGAAGATCAATCCTGAGCCCAAAGTAATCAACACCGCAGGTTGACGCTTTGCGCCAAGGTCACGCAACATGTGCACATAACGATGTGGTTGCGCAGTGTCAATGACTGGTCGTGCAGGTGCTCGACCTGGCTCAACACGTTGCGGCACAACTGGTGCAACTTCAACCAATGCATACCTCGGCTTGTGAAAGAACGCCAAGAAGTCAAGTGAATCATTGATCTTTGGCCAACGCTCACCACCACGGTCGTACACAGCAACCGACAGATATGAACCGGCAGGAAACTCTTCTGCTTCAATTTGCAAAATTCCATCTGAAGCAGCGACTGCTTGACCACGCTGTGGGTCGGCTTCGTCCAGCAAATTCCAGCCCTCTGCTTGAAGTTCGGTTGCCACCGATGCGGCATTTGCGGCTGGATCATTACTTAGTGCCGGTGTTGTCTGAAGAATTTCTGCGCCAACCAATAATGCTGGGTCGCGCACAATCGTGATCGGTTCGGCTGGAAACCAAAATGGCGCAGGACCATTGAGACCAATGCCGTATGTCCACCAAATAGCACCCATGGTCGCCATCCAGCCGAAGAAGGCTGCAAGCACGACCAAGAAACCAAGTCGTGCACCTAAGTTGGTACCAACTACCAAATATGTTCCGCCGATCAACACAACAACAGAAATAAGTACGACGACAATGCCGCGTAATTCTGGCTGCCAGTTCACTGCAAAAAGTGTTGACAACATTTAGAGACCTCTCACATAGTCGACAATTGCAGATATTTGTGATTCAGTGAGCGTTGAACCGAATGCTGGCATACGACCACTGCCCTGGCCTTGCTCGCCATAACGCTTTCCGTATTCACTGCCACCATTGATAAAGGCAACCATGTCGGATTTTTGTGGAAACTGGCGAACGGCAGAGCCACCTGTGAGGTTTGGCCCGAAAGCGCCTCCACCCGTGATTTGTGGATCGCCATATGAATAGCCCTTTGTGTGGCAGCGAGCGCATGAATAGTTTCCGCTACCCAAATCCAAATTAAACAATGCTTCACCGACAGTCTTGTATGTACCCGCAGCAACCAATCGTTCGGCTTCTGCCTGGATTTCGTCTTGCATTGCCTTTGGCAAATGACCACCATCGCAAGTCAACGGATCATCGGTTATCAAACGACAGTCTTCACGAGGAATCTGAATGCCCTTCAAATATGTCAGCAACGTCTGAATTTGTTGTTCGTTCAATGGACCACCACCGACTAGACCCCAAGGTGACATCGGTGAAAACGGACGGCCGTAGTTGAGAATGAAGCGAACTTCTTCTTCGCTGTAGCGGTAATAAACAGTGTTGATCGCTGGGGCTTTCCAGCTGACTTCTTTTACTTCACCAGTTTTTGTATCAGTGATGGAATATGCAGCAGCACCACCGGGGCCCTTCATGCCACCGTGACAACCTGCGCAGTTATAGCCACCGTCTGCGGTTGTAGCAAACAATCTGCCACCCCACGTATCAAATTGGTGATCCCATTGCACAATTGCGCCAGATTGGCGACCTGGTTCGAGGATCCAATACAACGGCAAGCTGATGGTCACTACAACCAAAAACAGAAGTCCAACCAACTGAGTGCGCTCGATCTTCTTTCCCTCAAGAACCTCATCGTCGTAATACTGCTTGCGGTTTGCGGCAAGCGTAATTTCGGATCCGATTTCTGCGCGACTGCGACGAATGTTGGTGAGTCCGTAGACAATCCAGCCACCGACAGCGATCACCAAAATGATCCATGCAATATTTGATGTAACGACCGCGATCATTAGTGGCTCCCTGCAGTGCCGACACAGTGCGGACCTTCAGCTTCTTGACCGGTGGTGTTGGTGCCAATTGGTGGCCCACCGAAAACAGATCCTGTGTCTACGACGACAATGTCATTGGCAACAGATACACCAAAGCGATCCATGCCGCGAGGAGCAGGTCCACCCTTTTTTTCGCCAACTATGTTGTATTGCGATCCGTGACATGGGCACTCAAACCACTGTGAGCTCACGCAGTTTGGAACTCGACAACCCAAGTGAGGGCACTTTTGGTATAAGGCAATAATTCCGGCTTCCATGCCGCCATACACAGCCGCTTGCGCACCGTAGGCCACCTTGGCTTTTGATAAACCTTCTTTTGGATACTCAGTTACCCACGCGCGGGCTTGAGGGACATAGTAGAAACCTTTGTTGGCACGGATCTGACCGATAACTGTGTCCAAGTTGCCAATATTGATTTTGGAACCAAATCCACCGGATGAACTTGTCCACAAAAATGCAATAAGTGATGCACCGAAAGCGCCGAGACTTGCGCCCAATAATGAGCCAGTTGCGCGATTCAGGAACTGACGTCGAGCCACACCAACTGCTTCAGCGTCTGGTGGAGACCATGGTTCAACATCTGCGCTTGGTCGTGTGGCAATGGCGGTATTGCGAGCAGCCACTGCAGCGCGCTCAATTGCGCGACCAGATACTTCGTCTGGATTTACTTTGCCCACATCTTTACGACGGGTTTCACGCTTGAGCGTGCCAACACCGCGTGCATCGTTGCGCTTAACCGAAGTAAGTACGAGCGCTAGCCCGAGCACGATGAGTACTGCGACTGCGAGGGTGATGATGGTGGTGGTGTTCATATATATGTGTCGCCTTAGAGTTCGAAAAAGATTCCTTCACGCCATGGAAACGTGAAGAGGAAGCCAGGACCGCGGAAGAACGAACCGATGATGACGAGCACTGCCCAAAACATCAGGTGGACCGTAAAAATACTGGTGAGGAATTTGCGATCCTCTGGCTTGTTGGATGGATTGCGATCCATATACGGAGTAAGGATCAATGCAACGAGCGCCACACCAGGAAGCGTCACACCTGCAATCATCGGATGAAACATGGTGAGCAACTCTTGCAACCCCAAGAAGTACCAAGGTGCCTTTGATGGGTTTGGTGTCTGGTTGAAGTTTGCGGCTTGCAACAACGGTGCGTTAACAAACCACGAGAACAAAAATGTAAACGCGGTGCATGCAAGCGCGGCAACAAACTCTGGTCCGAGCAAGTGAGGCCATGTGTGTACTTTGTCTACTGGCATAGCCTTTACATCTTGAATCGAACCAGATTTAACAACTGTCAATAAGCGCTGCGTGTGACCCCCGGGGCCAGTACCAAGCGGTGAGTTACCGTTTGCTTCTGTTGTAGCAACACCAGTTGCAACACGCTCAGCAACTGCGACTCCACCAGCTGCTGCCGCTTTTGAACGATTGAGCAACTCTTCGGGAATGCGCGAGTCCGACGGCGCACCACTTGCGGCTTCGCCCGCGCCACCGTCGGCAGCTGCTTTGTCGCGTGCTGCTTGCGCACGCTTAAGAAGATGTGCTGGTATTTCGGTCATAGCGGCCCCGATATTCCGCCGTCTTTACGCACTCGCCAAAAGTGCACGGCTAAAAAGATGACAGTGATAAAAGGAAAGAGCAATACGTGTAACACGTACCAACGCAACAACGTTTCAGCACCGATTTCGACACCGCCGAGCAACACAAATCTCACTTGAGAACCAATGACTGGCGAATAACCCATCATGTTGGTACCCACCGTTACTGCCCAGAGAGCAAGTTGGTCCCATGGCAACAAGTAGCCCGTGAACGAAAGTAGCAAGGTGAGTGTGAGCAAAATAACACCAATCACCCAGTTGAATTCGCGCGGAGCCTTGTATGCACCGTGGTAAAAAACGCGTGCCATGTGCAAGAACACGCTCAGCACCATCAAGTGGGCTCCCCATCTATGCATGTTTCGAACCATCAAACCGAATGTCACTGAAGTTTGCAGCGACTGAATGTCTTGCCAAGCATTTGTGGCGGTTGGTCGATAAAAGAACATCAAGAAGATGCCGGTAACGGTGAGCAATATAAATAAGAAAAAGCTCAATCCACCAAGGCACAGCGTGTAACTGACCTTTACTGCGTGACGCTTTACCTTCACTGGGTGCAAGTGATAGAGCACCGAGTTCATGATCACATACGAACGGTTACGCGGTGAGTCGGTGTAGCCCTTGCGAAAAATTGAGCCCGGGCGAAAAATAGAGTTCCATGCTTGGCTGCCTTTGAGCGACTCGTTCAACTTCGTTGCGCGCTCTTTCGGAGTCAACTTTGGTTGCTCTTCAAGTGTTAGTGCCATAAATATTCTCCGTATCAATCAGTCTTCTAGAGCCGCATCCCGTAGCCGTAGCCATGGTTTGACGTGCGTGTATGAAAATCTCCTGTTGCAACAGGTTCGCCAACTTTGCCCATAATGATGACGCCGGTTGGACAACGATCGACGCACAGAGCGCAACGTGTACAGACGTCGTCATCAATGATGAACAAGACATTGTCGGATGGATCATCGCCGGGCTTCTCGGTGTTTTCTGCCGTCGCGATTGCTTCCGGGGCGACCATGTGGATGCATTTCCACGGACAAATATCGACGCAACCTTCACACATGATGCATTCGCTCTGATCAATGTGAATAAATTGCTTTGGCTTAACAGCCTTAGCAAGGTATGCAGCATCAACTTCAACGAGTTGGTACTCGTCCGACCATTCTGGCATTGGTGGGTTTGCATCGGTCTTTGTCATTTCAGATCAAGCCTTGCGAGCCAGTGGTCGGCCGTATGAAGATGTCTCAACTTCTTTTGTTTTTACCGTTCCGCGCTTCTGCCACCAAGCAAAGATGAGGCCCATTATGACGAAGTAAAAAACATGAATCACTACAACGATGGTGTCGCGAATTGCTTCATAACTGACATCAAACGGAAACTGGCCACCGAAGGACTGAGGCTTCAAGATGTCAAAAGGTCCATAAATGAGATTGTCCTTGCGCCAACCCAATTCTTTGTCGGCGTGGTCGATGAACTGGTGAGGCACAACACCGAATGCGATGAACATGACGGCAAAAACGTACGTCGCTCCAAAAATTGCTTCACCCCAGGTTGCTTTGCGATCTGCTGGGCGACGCATGCCAACAACGATGATCAAACCAATTAAAGCAAGGGTGAGGAAAAACGAAAACAAGAACGCTTGGTTCATGCCAGGCCACTTCAGGATGTCTATTGCCAGCATGTTGAGCGGGGGACCTTTCCTTGCCAATTCATAAATAGGGTTCAGTTGGTAAATAAGGCTAGTCGGGCAAAGTGTCGAGAGGCGAAAACTACCGAGTTCGTGCATTCGTGCGCATTGTGACATCTACCTACCTCTCCCGCTTTCCAATCTGCCTAGCCAAGTGGCGATGCGTTCTTGAATTGGACCAAATTTGATTTAGAGTGGACGCCGTGACCGAGATACCCGAACATCTGCTCAAGCGATCGAAGGACCGCCAACAGTCGGGCGCAACTCCGTCTACAGACGTTGCGGCAACTACCCCAGCCTCTGCGCCTGCTGCAGTTGAGAAATCTGTTGCGCCAGTTGCACCTAAGGTGCTCCCCGATCCTGCATACGTCGCTGCAGCCAAGTCGCGCAAAAAGATTCCATTCTGGGCAATGGCCACATTGAGCCTGCTGCCACTGTGGGCCTTTATGTATGTGGCAGCTCTCAAGCCACAAGAAAAAGTTGTTGAAGGTCCGCTTGCAGTTGGTGCAGCGGTGTATGGATCATGCGCTGGTTGTCACGGCGCAGCAGGTCAGGGCGGCGCCGGCCGTGCTCTCCACCAAGGCGAAGTAATGAAAACTTTCCCGAAGATTGAAGACATGTTGAATTTTGTCTACACCGGGAGTCAGGCGTATGTATCTGCAGGTCTCAAGGTTTACGGAGATCCAGACCGCGAAGGTGGAGCGCATGCACCACTTTCATACAACGGAAACCCAATGCCGATGCAAGGTGAAAAACTTGGCGGTGCACTCACTGAAGCAGAAATTCTCGGCGTTGTGTGCCATGAGCGTTATGAAATTGGTGGTACTGACCCCAAAGATGAAAAGTGGGCAGCCGAATACGAGACGTGGTGTTCACCAGAGTCTGAAATTTTTCACGCCCTCGAAAAAGGCACTTCGTCATTCGAAACCATTGATAAAGATTTCTCGATGCTCACCGAGCCTCCTGCGCACGTGGGCATTGAGCCTCGCGAGTCCGGCAAGTAACAAGTCGCTCTGGCAATTTAGTTTTTGCTGCAGACCACTTCGGTCACTTCATCCTTGATCAAGTCGAGCATGGTGTAACTACTTTGTGAAAACTTAGTAATGAACTCACGCAGGTTTGCGGTGTCCGACTCGGAGTCGCAGGTGCGTTTCACACCGTTGCCAAGTTTTACAATCCAATCATTTTGCAGCACGCCCAAACTGCCACCGTTCAACATGTCAACAAGTGGAGGAAGAGTCAACATCTTTTGACTGGTAGCAGCATTTGTGTCTACCGGCACGAGAGCAAACCACACGACGCCACCACCCAACATGTCGGCCAACAACACACATGCGAATGGTTCGGTCAGATTGGTGCATGTGATCTCGCCCATCGTGCCTTCAAGAATTTCGACAACGCGCCCGTCATCCAATGTGAGCGTTGCGTTACCCACCGTTTTGCTGCTCGCAATTTGCCAGCCCTCTTGGGCTGCAAGTGACGTAGCAACAGCAACCAGTTCAACATTGTGAGTAGTCGGAAGCGCTGTCGGCGTTGATGAGCCTCCAGAAGTAAGTGCAAACAAGCCCAGTACTACAACGGCAGCGGCACCAAGAATTGCAAATGCTGCCCACAAGCGAGCCGACAAAAAGTGGCGCATGGTCCTATTCTAAATCGTTTCTTTTTGGAAAGACCTGACTGCATGTGCTGCGCGATGGGCGGCTGCAGCCAGTTGTTCCATCACCACATCTGTATGACCAACACCAACAAACAGGGCTTCGTATGCACCTGGGGCCATAGCAACGCCTTCGTTGAGCATCGCATGAAAGAACTTTGCATACAGTTTTTCATCCGTTAGCTTTGCTTCGTCAAAGTTGGTTGGAACACGATTGCCAAAGAATGCACCAACGAGTGTGCCAACAACCGGAAACTGTGCAGTAATGCCAGCACTTGTGCAGGCGTCGCGCAACAGAGTTGCGAGTTGTCGTGCTCGCGCACCGAGTTCCATATATACGTCTTGCGTCAGTTCATTGAGTGCGCTCAAACCTGCTGCGGTGGCAAGTGGATTACCCGCAAGAGTTCCTGCATGAAACACCTTGCCGAGTGGCGAAAGGTTTTCCATCACTGCACGAGAGCCACCAATAGCCCCAATCGGTAACCCACCACCAATCACTTTGCCAAAGCACGTGATATCTGGTCGCACGTCGTATTTTGCTTGCGCCCCACCCATGCCAATTCGAAAACCCGTGATCACTTCATCAAAAATAAGAAGCGCACCAGCTTTGTCACATGCAGCGCGAAGTCCTTCTAAAAAACCGGGGGCTGGAGCAACGACGCCCATGTTGGCAGCGATTGGCTCGACAATCACTGCAGCCACATCGTTACCGATTTCGGGCACAACGTTGTATGGAACAACAAGAGTGTTGGCCACAGCTTCTTCGGGCACACCTGCGGTGCCAGGTAAACCAAGTGTTGCAACACCGCTGCCACCTGCAGCAAGCAGTGCATCGGTTGCACCGTGAAAGTTTCCTGCAAAGGTGATGATTCGTTTACGACCAGTTGCTCCGCGCGCAAGTCGAACTGCAGTGCTGGTTGCTTCAGTGCCACTGTTCATTAACCGCACTCGCTCGCAGCTTGGTACTCGTTCACGAATCGCTTCGGCAAGTTTCATTTCGCGTGGGGTTGGCGCACCAAAAGATGTGCCATCAACTGCTGCTGCTTGCAAGGCTGCAGTGATAGATGGATGCGCGTGTCCCAAAATTACGGCTCCGTAACTTTGCACCAAGTCGATATAACGCTTGCCTTCAACGTCGATCACGTGTGCGCCTTCGCCACGAGCAACGATGTATGGCTCGCCACCAACTGCTTTAAATGCGCGAATTGATGAGTTGACTCCGCCAGGAATTACATCGGCAGAGCGCGTGTACAACGTGTGATTAGATGGCACGCCCTTGCCCGTGCACACTGTGGCTGTGCAGCCCGCGGCAACACATGCGACTGGATCACAAAACTGAATGCTCATGCCTTAGCGATTGTTTTCTGCGAACCAACGCGCAAAGTACGTGAGAATAATGTCGGCACCTGCGCGCTTGACAGCGGTGAGTTGCTCGAGAGCAACGGTGTCATGATCAATCCAACCATTTGCAGCAGCAGCTTTAATCATCGCGTATTCACCACTCACGTGATACGCGGCTACCGGCACATCTACTTGCGCACGCACTGCCGAGATCACATCGAGATAACTCAGTGCGGGTTTGACCATCACGATGTCGGCACCTTGTTCGATGTCGGCGTGAACTTCGCGTAGTGCTTCACGTGCGTTGCGCCAATCTTGTTGATAACCCTTGCGATTGCCTCCACCCTGAATCTGCACGTCGACAGCATCGCGAAATGGGCCATACAAACCAGATGCATACTTTGCCGAATACGCCATGATCGCAACATCAGAAAATCCTGCGCCGTCAAGTGCGGATCGAATTGCACCAACTTGGCCGTCCATCATTCCGCTTGGCGCAACTACATGCGCACCGGCAGTTGCCTGCGCAAGTGCTGCGCGACAATAAATATCGAGTGTTGCATCGTTGTCTACGTCACCGTGCTTGTTGAGCACTCCGCAGTGACCGTGCGATGTGTATTCGTCAACACACAAATCGGCCATCAACACCATGTCGTTGCCAACTTCTTTTTGCAATTCGCGTAACGCCACCTGCACGATGCCTGCTGGATCAAATGCGCCAGACCCAACTTCATCTTTCACTGAAGGAATACCAAACAAAATGACTGCAGGAACACCGAGTTCTGCAAGTTGCACTACTTCGCTGCGCAGTGAGTCGAGCGTGTGTTGCTCAACGCCAGGAAGCGACGTGATTGGCTGGGCAGATGAGATGCCTTCGCGCACAAACAGTGGTGCGACAAGATCTTTGACACCCAAACGTACTTCTGCAACGAGTTCGCGCATGGCGGGACTCTGTCGCAGGCGACGAGGGCGAGATTGCGGAAACGCCATACCCGTAAGGCTACGGGCGTTGCTGTTCGAAAACCCCAACGAGCGCAGCCACTACAGCACTGGGCGTTGTTTGTGCTGCAACGCTCGACACTTGAATGTTGAGATTGCGCGCGACCCTCGCAGTTGATTCTCCGATTGCGATCACCACAGGTGGCGTCTTCATCCCAATACCTGCTCGCCACGATCGCACTGCCGACCCCGAATAAAAAACGACAGCATCGGCTTGCGATGCCTGCACAACTTCTTCTTCATTTGGGGTTGCTGCCACCGTTTGATATGCAGCAGCCTCGTCCACCAACCATCCACGCTCAGCAAGTCCGCGAGCGACCGATGAATCGACTGCACCACCCAAATTTTCAACTTGCGCAAGCAACACGCGTCCTTCGCCGAAGGGAAACTCGCGCACGAGTGTTTGCGCATTTGCAGTGCTTGGCATGAAGTCTGCTGCACAACCCAGTGCTTGTTCAGTGGCCGCACCCACTGCTGCAATTTTTGGCCGGCGTGCATCACTTGTTGCCAAAGACTTGATGAACGACGCAATGCTTTGTGCTCCGTTTGCCGACGTAACGACGATCCAGTCGTAGTCGTTGGCACGATCAAGGGCAGCTTTTAATTTGCGCCCGCCATCACTTGGACCAACAATTTTGATCAGCGGCACCAACAACACGTTGACGCCGACTTCAACCAACAACTCTGCAAGTTCGCTCGACTGCTCAACAGGTCGTGTCAGAACAATTGTCTTACCGGCCAGATTTGTCATTGCAGTTTGCTTCGGCACTGCGATGCAATGTCTCGTGCCAATTGCAATCTGTCGTCAATGCCAACAACCGACTGTGCGAGTGTGACATGGCGGTCGCTTGCTTTGTCGCCCGTGGCCATAAACGCAGTAAAAACATCTTGTGCATCCAAATGCGCACCGATTGGCATATTGCATCCAGCGCCCAACTCGGCCAAAAATGCACGCTCCATTTCAACTGCGCGACGAGTTGCCGCGTGATCTACTGAGTGCAATGCCGCTTGCGTTGTCGCATCGCCCTCTCGACACTCCACTGCCACACAACCCTGACCAATCATGGGCACAACAACACTTGGGTCAAGAATTTGTGCAATCTGATCGGTGAGACCAAGCACCTCAAGTGCCGCCACCGCCATCACAATTGCTCCACCATCAGGCACCTTGCCTAACCGAGTATTGATGTTGCCACGCAAGTCAACAAACGTGAGATCGGGTCGCATGGTCAGCAACTGCGCACGGCGCCGCACCGAACCGGTCGCCACCGTCGCACCTTGTTTCAAACCAGAAAGTGTGTTACCGACCAATGCATCGCGCGCATCACGTCGTGCGCACCACGCACCAACAACAAGGCCTTCGGTTTGCAAAGAAGGCAAATCTTTTGCAGAGTGCACTGCCAAATCTGCGTGACCATCAAGAACTGCTTGTTGTACTTCTTTCACAAAAACGCCCTGACCACCTATTTGATGTAGCGGCACATCCCGCTTGATATCGCCAAGGGTTTCTACAAAAACAAGTTCGGTTTGCTCACCAGTTGCTGTAGATATTGCGTTAGCAACTACTTGTGCTTGAGTGCGGGCTTGAGCACTCGAGCGAGTTGCAAGACGAATCATTCGATGTCGAAGAGGTCGCGAAGTGCTGCAGCGATGCGCTCGCCTTGTGGGGTACCAGCACTGTTTTTGAGTTGGATGGATGGGGTGTGCAGCAATTTGGCGACAACCGACTTGCTCATCGTTTCAACAAGTTCGCGCTGTTCTGGCGTAAGTCCAGACATGCGCGCAGCAAATCTTTCCATTTCAGCGCGTCGAATATTTTCGGCACGCTCGTGCAATTCGGCAACAAGTGGCGCGGCCTGTCGCGCAATTGACTCTTGGGTAAAGCGTTCTACTTCCTCAACAATGATCGTGCGCACTGCGTCGGCCTCATTGTTGCGTGCGTTGATGCCAACTTGTGCCCAGTCACGCAAGTCGTACAAATCGCGCAACGTTACGTTTGCAATGTCGCCCACCGAGTGTTCAACGTCGCGCGGCATTGCGATATCAACGATGAGCAAGGGAGAACTTGGGGTCTCGCCACGAACTGAACGCACCAATTCTGCAGTGATAATTGGCTCGGTTGCACCTGTGCATGTCAGCACCACATCGGCGCCACCAAGCGCACTTGCCAATTCCGAAATTGGGCTCACAACCGCACCAACAGTTGCAGCGAGTTGTTCGGCGCGCTCTGTATTGCGATTCATTACCGTGACCGACGCAGCACCTGCACTCGAAAGCGCACGTGCAATGCCAGCACCCATGTCGCCAGCACCAACAACGAGAACGCTTCGGCCCTGCATTGTGCCTAACAATTCTTTTGCCATCTCAACTGCAGCATGAGAAATCGATGTTGTGGATTTGCTGATTCCGGTTTCGTTGCGCGCGCGCTTACCCACTTCGAGCGCTTGGCGAAACAACATATTGAGTGTTGTGCGAGAAGTCTGCTCAACTCGAGCCAAGTCCCATGCGTCGCGCACCTGGCCAAGTATTTCGGTTTCACCAATCACAGCAGAATCAAGACCTGATGCCACTTCAAACAGGTGCGATACAGCAGCCTCGTCGTGCTGACTATAAAAATGTGGATGCAATTCGTCAGGTGTCAGCCCCGAAAGTTCACAAAAGTAATCTCGCACATCGGCATACGCACCATGAAACTTTTCAGCGACTACATACACTTCGGTGCGATTGCACGTGGAGAGCAACACTGTTTCGCGCACGTTGTCGCGCGACACCAAACTATGCAGCGCTTTTGTGAGTGACTCTTCTGCCACAGCAACACGTTCAATTACATCGAGTGGCGCCGAGCGATGATTAACCCCAAGAACAACTATTGACATGCCACAGGCCTGTTGAGTTGTTCGTAGTAGCCGAGAATCTGAAGTTCCATGCCCAAGTCAACGCTACGAACCGACACCTCGCTCGGCACCGTCAGCACTGTTGCAGCAAAGTTAAGAATCGATTTGATACCTGCAGCAACAAGCAGTTCTGCTGCACGTTGCGCCGATGCGGGTGGCGTTGCGATCACGCCAATGCTGACTTTGTCGTTATTAACAATTGACAACAGGTCATCAACATGTCGCACCACTACTCCACCAACTTTTTTGCCGACCTTTGCCGAATCGATATCGACAACTGCCGAAACCTCAAACCCACGCGAAGAAAAGCCTGCGTAATTTGTTAATGCGTTGCCCAAGTTGCCCGCACCAACGACCACGACTTTCCAATCGTTCAACAATCCCAGTTCGCGTTTGATTTGGTAGACGAGATATGCAACGTCGTACCCAACACCACGTGTTCCGTAACTTCCCAAGTACGACAAGTCTTTGCGTACTTTGGCTGCATTGAGCCCGGCTAATCCTGCAAGTTGATCGCTCGACAACTGCAAGACACCGTCTGTTATTGATTTGTTCAGAATCTGCAAGTACACCGGCAATCGCGTAACTGCCGCGTCTGGAATACGTCGACGAAGTGCCTCAGGCCGTGATGGGGGTTTCACAAGATCTGTCACTCTCTAGAGGGTAGGCGTTCGTGCATGAATTCACGAAGTCCGTGCCCGGGCCAAAGGCCTTATGCAGGCAAGACATCCGTCACTTTGCAGGCAATCAAAAGACCAATTTGCCCAACTAGCCTGCGCCAATGAGTTTTGCCTTCAGCATGACCGAGATCATGGCTGCCCAATCGGTGCACAACGAGTTGAACTCGGCATTGGCAGGTGCTGCGACACTCATCGCCTGCGCATTTACTCTGAGCACGTTTGACCGCTGGTTGCGCCGGCGCCAGCCACACGAATTGGCGTGGACAATTGCGATGGCGCTCTTCGCTGTTGGATCAGGTGCGCTGTGGTGGGCCGAAAGCTCTGGCTGGAACTTGATGGCGTTTCGGATTTTTTTCTTAGCCGGCGCCGTACTCAACGTGGCTTGGCTTGCACTCGGAACTTTGTACTTACTGGTTGGTCTTCGTGCAGGAAACATTGCTCGTAACTGGCTTGTGTGGTTGTCGGGTTTTGCAACTGGCGTGGTGCTGATCGCACCAACAAAATCACAAGTTGTTTCCACTGAGTTTCCTGCTGGTCGAGAAATTTTTGGTGCAGCGCCGCGAATTCTTGCGGCTGTCGGTTCGGGTGTTCCCGCAATGTTCATCATTGTTGGCGCACTGTGGTCGGCTTGGCGTGTAGTCAAGAAACAAAACCCTGCGGCATCAAAAAGTATTACCCGCACGGTCACGTCTCCCAAGCGACTTGCGGGAGGCAACGTGCTGATCGCGGTTGGCACACTCGTGTTGTCAGCAAGTGGCACTCTGGCTGGCCGACTCGGTCAAGACCGTGCGTTTGCAATTACGTTGCTCTGCGGAGTTTCAATTTTGTTTAGTGGATTCTTGGTCGCGGGCAACTCAACGCTTACCGCATCATCAACGACAAAACACCTGCACCCAAAATTACTGCGAGCAGCAAACCAATAACAAGTGTTGTGGCGGGTCTCATGATCCGATGTTACGCCTAGCGCGAGAACGACAACTCATTTTTTAGTGCCTAAGCGCACCGACGTTGCTACTCCGGCACCAGCGCTGGGATCTTGAGCAATCACCACCATGTCAGTAGGCCCAAGTTGCAGTTCGGCTGCTGCCGAACCGCGATCAACACACAACGCGAGCATGCCATATGAATCGACAACAAGACCAATACCGCCACCGATGTCTGCAAAGTTGCGCACAACTGGCATTGAGCGCACAATCTGAGTAGTTGGATCTGATGCGCCGATAATGACTCGTAGCGGTGAACCCCACTTGTCGATATCTTCAGGCCCAATATTCAATTGGCAGTTTCCAAATCGATCCACCCAAGTCACTTCGCTCAACATCTGCCCGCCCTCTTCACGTGGCAAAGGAACGACGCCTGGCAAGAGCAAACTTGGGTCGATCTCATCGCCCAAATCGGTGAGCGCAACGCCGTTGCAAAGATGCGCTGCAGCAGGCGCAAAGATATCGCGACCCGCAAATGTGTCGCCTGGCGAAGCCAATTGATAGGCGGGATTGTTTAGCACCACGGCCTGATCTGGGCCGCCTGCAAGCGCAACCGCTCCTGGCAAAAGACCATTGTCGGGGCCAATAAACACACCCTTGCCACCACCAACCGAGATTGCAATTGCACGCCGCGATCCGCCAACGCCTGGATCAACAACTGCCAATACAACACCTGTCGGCACGTAAGGAACACAGCGCGCAAGTGCGAGTGAACCGGCGCGCACATCAAACGGAGTTACATCGTGCACAAGATCAATCACATTGACGTGTGGAGCGATGTCGGCGATCACTGCTTTTACAACACCAACAAATTCATCTTGTGTTCCGTAGTCGGAGAGAAACGAAACGTGTGAAAATTTATTCATCGCACAACACTCACGCGCTGAAAAATGTCGCACACAAAAAACATGCGAAGCAAAACGTCCCGAGAAACACGAATGGACCGGTGCCAACCCCCCGACGGCACCGGTCCAAACGGCGCGCTCTTGCGAGCGCGACTTCCAGTTGGGGGGTAAACCCCTGCTGGAAACTGTGACCTAGGACATACCCTACGCACATTGTTGGAAAGTTCAAGCATTTTTGACCGTGAATTTTCACGAACCCATTTCGCGACTTCGCGACACAGCAGCCTGCACTGTTGCCTCGATTGCTGCACGAATACCTGCCTGCTCTAAAGCCTGTATTGCAGACGCCGTAACACCGTTTGGCGATGTCACATTTGCGCGTAACTGCGCGGGTGTCTCGGTTGACTGCTGCAACAATTTTGCCGAACCCACGAGTAACTGGCGCACCAATGCATTGGAAATTTCGGGCGACAAGCCGGCCCCAACCGCCGATTCCATCAGAGCTTCAGCAATCAAAAATACATATGCAGGACCCGACCCTGAAATTGCGGTCACCGCATCCAACAATTTTTCGTCTACTCGCACCACGGTGCCAACACTGCCCAACACCGACTCGGCCCAAGCCAAATCTGCTTCGACGCATTGCGAAGATCCGCTGATAGCTGCAGCGCCCTCACCAACAAGTGCGGGAGTATTTGGCATCGCTCGCACGACGGCGGCGGTTGCACCTGCTGCGGATTGCAACGTGGACAGCCCGATGCCTGCAGCAATTGACAGCACACGTGTTGCGCCGGCTTGCGCAAGTGCAGCACATGTTTCGGCTGCGGCAGGCGGCTTGACAGCAATCACTCCTGCTGTGCACGCAACAATTTTTTCTGAAGTAATGATTCCTGGGTACAACGAAACTAATTGCGCTCGTCTCTCGCTCAATGTTTCGACAACGGTGATCAGCGATGCAGGCCAACCGGCTTTCAATAATCCCGCAACAAGCGCGGCACCCATATTGCCTCCACCAACAAATGTGATGGGAGTACGCGCTGCCGAATTCATTGTGGTCAGGCTAGCGAGATGCGTCCGAGCCACTCAACCGACTTCCCCGACCGTTGACGGCCCGGACGCAACCCCTATGTGTGCGGTCAGTTATCGAATCGGCTATTAAAAAGTCGGGCAAACCCAATCTGCAAGAACCCTTTGAAATACTGCTCCACAGTCGAATAGAGGGTGCCAATTGCTCTGTCGAGTTCCTTCTCATTGAGCGATCCAATTGGCATCTCGCCGCGCAAAAACACTGCATCTTCGGCGCCAATCGAAAAGTGAGCGCCAACAAGTTTTTCGTTGCGCCGCAGCAACGACTCGTACAACGCTTCGGCATTCTCTTCGGGGGCCGGCATTACATACGTTTCGTAACGCAATGTTCGCTGACCCAATGTCAACCACACCGTTGTAAATTCCTTTTCTTCACCTTGCATGCGCACATACCAACGAATGTCGCCTTCGGTGCTTCGATCAATAGCGAGGATCGCAGGATTCTGAGCCTGAAGATGTGCCAACCACTCGTCTATTTGCTGTTCGATCCGAGCAAGTGCCTGATCGTCAAACAGATCGCTCACTACTTGCAAGCCACCAATTCGCGCTCGAGTAATTGCGCATAGACATCGCGCACGGTATGCGCTGCAGACTTCCACGAATACGCCTTTGCCCGTTCGGCAGCGGCAGTGCCCATTGCCAGCGCAAGCAACGAATCATCAAGCAGTCGTGCAGTGAACTTGGCAAAGTCGTCAACCTTGCGACCGGGCACCAAAAAGCCGGTGCGACCATGATCGATCAGACTGAGCAACCCGCCTACGCCAGTTGCGACAACTGGAATACCGCATGCACCGGCTTCAAGCGCAACCAATCCAAAACTCTCACTGCGCGATGGCACCAACACAACATCAGCAGCACGATAAAAAGTAGACAACAGGTGGTGAGGCTGAGGATCAAAGAAATGCACTCGCCCTTCCAAATTGTTTTCGGCAATGATGCGCTGCACACGCTCAAGTTCGGCTGCACCATCAGCGCCACTTGCACCACCAACTACAACGAGTTGCGCATCGTTGCGACCGAGTTGCGCAAGTGTTTGTACTGCAACATCAAGACCTTTAAGTGGCTGAATGCGACCAACAAACAACAAAATTGGTCCACTGCCAAGTCCGAGAGCATGTCGCGCACCGCGACGATCTCCTGGAGAAAAGAATGCGCGCTCAACACCTGGAGCAACAACTTCAATCGTTCCTGGAGCACTTCCATATAACGACTCAAACTGTGATCGCTCTTCAGGACAACTCACACAAATGGCGTCGGCGCAGCCAATAATTTCTAATTCAGATTTTTCGCGCACTGGAGACTCAATATCGCCACCGAGTCCTTTGACGCGAGCAAACGTATGGAAAGTGGTGACGAGAGGCAAATTCAATTCGTGCTTCAAGCGGTGCCCAGCCATGCCCGAAAGCCAATAATTGGCGTGCACCAAGTCTGCCCCACCATTTCGCTGCAGATGCCAGGCAACCGAGTCAGTAAATTCATCAACCACGCTGAGCATTTCTTCTTTCGGCAAATCCACATCGCCAGCGCGCACGTGCACCACTCGGTGATTTGGTTCGACCTCGACCACATCAGGCAATCCAGATTTCCAGGCACGTGTATATGTAGTGCAATCGACTCCGCTGCTAGCAAGTGCAGAAACGAGTTCGCGCACATACACATTCATGCCACCACCATCACCTACGCCCGGTTGGGCGAGCGGCGAGGTGTGCAGGGAGAGCACAGCAACACGTTGCATCACCCTTAAAACCTACCTGCGGGGTGCGTTAATTTGCGGAGTCGGGCGACGAGCTGGAGAAATCTTGTCCGGAAGTCTTATTCACCAAGGATGCAATGAACAAAATCGAAAGCAGGCAAAAGGCCGCCCCATTTAATGCTTCACCGGGTGGTGTTCCTGTGGTGGTTAACTCCATCATCTGTCCAGCAATAAAACGCATGACTGGATCAAGCGCAATAGTGAACAAAATCAATGGGGTGAATCCTGGATAACGGAGAAACAATACAAGCAGGAGCACAGCGAGAATAAGTTGTATTGCGCCCCATTGATGAAATATCGCGATGATATTATTTCCGCCTTCAACAGATGTATCAATGCCAGCAATTCTCTGAGCACCGCCATCTGCTGCAAAGAGGTGAACACAACTCCGCGCAACCATCACTAATAAAAAGAGAGCAGCAATCAAGCGGACTAGGCGAAATCCCTCGAACCTTGAAGGATCTTTGGGAAATACCTTCTTGATATCAAGCCTCATAGTTCGGATCACAAACTGGACCCGAGATTGCCAAGTTGAATATTGGTGCCGAACATTTTGACGGAGAGCCCCTTGCTACTTAAAGAAACTGATTCAACTGTAAGCCCTTTGGGCGGTGTCAGACTTCTTTGGCTCTTGCTTTTGATTTGATCTTGAAGTTCGGCTGGTAGTGATGAAGCAGGGATTTGATTGCCAAAGATGGAAATGCTCTGAAGTTCAAAATAGAGCTGACTATTTGAATACTTCGGAATCAAGAGCGCTGTACCCACTCCACCTGGTCCAGCAGAAACTTGCAAAGTGTTTCCCACAATTTGTGCGTTATTAAATTCGGACGACTCTGCAATTGTTGATGGAGAAATAGTTGCCGTTACTTCCA
>ENA-ORFA01000127-ORFA01000127.1-marine-metagenome-genome-assembly--contig:-NODE-127-length-34632-cov-6.012241_pt1 | contig 34632 bp, 33 predicted proteins | sample MGYA00248621_ERZ508587 | MGnify/ENA primary metagenome ERZ508587 (study PRJEB26250, sample SAMN06266239) | marine metagenome | isolation source: Columbia River Estuary | place: USA:Columbia River Estuary... | reverse complement strand
TCTGTATTTTTCATCAGTGCCCCAGTGAGCGCCTCGCTATTTGTTCGCGAGAGTTCACCTAATTGATCGGACAGAAGTGGCAAAACACCAGAATCCTTCATCTTATGAAGCAGTTTTTGCGTGTTGTAAGTACCCGCAGCAACTATTACTTCATTAGCAAAGAAAGTTTTACCTCGTGATCCAAATGGATCATTTGTCTTGGTCGTTGTGATCTTCCAACGCCCATCTTCTAACTGCTGAATTTTTGTCGCGGTTGTCATCGGGAAAACTTCTGCGCCAGCAGATTCGGCAAGACCTAAGTAATTCTTAGGCAAAGTATTTTTGGCGTTGAATTTGCAGCCTGTCATACAAGAGCCGCACTGCAGACAACCATTTCGATCTGGGCCGACGCCACCAAAGAATGGATCTTTAGCAGCAATTCCTTTTCCTTCACCGAAGAAAACTCCAAGCGGTGCCATTTGAAAGGTATGACCGACGCCCATCTCGATTGCGACATCCTTCATCGCTTGATCACTATTTGAAAAATAAGGGTTTTCAGTTACACCCAACATTCGGCGTGCTTGATCAAACCAAGGCTCGAGCTCTTTCTTCCAATCAGTAATTGCTGCCCACTGCTTGTCGTTGAAATAATCATCACCAGGTTGATACAAAGTGTTGGCATAGACCAGTGATCCACCGCCAACACCTGCGCCACAAAGAACTAAAACATCGGGCAGAACATGAATACGTTGAATTCCGTACAACCCAAGTTTTGGCGCGAAGAGAAACTTATTGAGTCGCCAAGAAGTCTTTGGAAAATCCTTATCTTTAAAACGACGTCCAGCTTCAAGCACCGCAACGGAATAACCCTTTTCGCGCAATCGAAGCGCAGAGACCGAACCGCCAAAACCGGATCCGATCACTACGACATCGAATGAGTTATTCATTTAATCAAACAACAATTCCTGAAGGGTCTTCGTCGCGAATCTTCCACTCAGTTCCATAAGAAGGAAGTAGATCCAAGAATGGCTTTGCATCAAACCATTCTGGTCCAACAACACCTTCTGGCTTCCAAATACCCTTATGGATTAGCTCCATTGCAATAACTGGATTAATTGCGGTCTGCCAAACAACGGCTTGATCACCGTATTCAGCCATCGACCACTCGTTATCTACAACGTTGTACATATAACAAGCGTAAGGCTTTCCTTCTTTATTCAAGCCCTTTACAAGTGCGCCTGCACAAGTTTTGCCCTTCATGCGTGAACCAAGCGTTGCAGGATCAGGCAGAGCAGCGGCAAGTAGATCACGAGGTGAAACCTGAATACCTTGTACATCTACAAAGTCTTTACGATCCATTCCCAACATATGAATTGTCTTCAAAGTTGTAATGAACTGTGCACCAAGACCGTACTTAAAGTTAACCTTCTTAGCGTCAACTTTCTGGGGGATTAGTACAACTTCTTCGTGCTCAACATTGACACACTCGACAGGTCCGATGCCTTCAGGGAAATCAAACACTTCGATTTCACTAAATGGTTCAGTTGTGTACCAACCGCGTCCATCTTCCCAAACCAAAGGTGGGTTTAAACACTCTTCAATAGTTGTCCAAATTGAAAATGATGGAGCAAAGTCGTAGCCCTCAACAGTTAAGTTAGAACCATCAAAGATCGTAAATGAATCAATGCGACTAAAGAGATGATCCTCGGCATAGCGCGCAAAAACATCGCTCATGCCTGGCTCAATTCCCATTCCGACAAGTGCGTAAATCTGACGCTCTCCCCAGTTCCAGTCACGTGCAAACTGCTCATCACCAAGCTTCACGCCGGTTTCGGTGTTTGGATAGTGAGGATGTGGACGAGATAGCGACATCGCCATATCAATGTAATTTGTATTTTCGATTTCACAAGAAAGGAAAATCGGCATAACAAAACGTGGATCAACGGCATTGATTACAACATCAGGCTTTACCTTGCGAATCAACGCACGGATATCTTCCAGTTCGGCGGCATTCACCTCCGCTGCTGAAAATCGTGCATCCTTGACTCGGCTTACTGCTTCTTCCGCGCGTGACAGAGTTCGATCAGCGACAACCATCTCAGTAATAAATGATTTACGTGATGCGATATTGACGATAGCTCTGCCAACTCCGCCCGCGCCTATAACTAGCGCCTTCATTGTTGGCCTCTCATGAGGGAATAACTTCCTTTTCGTTAGATTTGGAAGTCTACCCGTTCACTTTATTCATGACAAGATTGGCCATTGTTATGAAGTAATTGATAACGATAGGTCCCCGTAGCTCAGTGGATAGAGCAACCGCCTCCTAAGCGGTAGGTCGCAGGTTCAACTCCCGCCGGGGACACACTCAACTTGTTTACAGTTAAAGCGAAATATGACTAAGAAAAAACAACTGTTCTTTTACCGACAATGAAAATCTTGTCATCGGCGTATAACTTCACAGCTTTTGCCAAAACACGACGTTCGATATCGCGGCCTATTGCAATTAACTCTTCAGGTGTGGCGTTATGCGTTACATGTGCAACATCTTGTTCAATGATCGGACCTTCATCTAAATCACTTGTTACAAAGTGTGCAGATGCACCAATAATTTTTACGCCACGCTCATGTGCTTGGTGATATGGCTTAGCTCCTTTAAATCCAGGCAAAAAGGAGTGATGAATGTTGATGATTTTTCCTGGCATTGTGTTACAGAAATTCGCAGAAAGAATCTGCATGTAACGGGCCAAAACTACAAAATCAATCTTAAGCGCTTGGATCTGCTTCAGAATCTCTGCCTCTTGTGATGCTTTTGTATCTGCGGTCACGGGCAAGAATAAGAATTTAACTCCGTGAGATTCAACCAAAGAACGTAGCTCTTCTCGATTAGAGATAACCAAAGGAATTTCAACGTTGAGCTCACCAAGTTCCTCAAGGTACAACAGGTCACGCAAGCAGTGACTTTCTGTTGTAACCATCACCAAAGCACGAGGCTTTTGTGCAGTTTGTCGAATGTGTAAAGAAGGATTGAACTTTGAAAGTCCTTCATTCAAACTCTTGTGAGCGCCATCGATTCCTTGTGAAGTTTCAAAGCGAGTACGCATAACAAACTGATTAGTTGTTGGATCAGTGAACTGTTGGTTCTCGATAATGTTTCCACCACAGTTAAGAACAGCAGTAGTCATCGCGTGAACGATGCCTGGCTGATCTTCACATTGCAGGGAAGCGATTAAATCCATGGCTTAAGGGTACGCGAGATTAGTGGCGCAAGGTAAATCGCTGCATCCACTTAGGTGCCCACCAGTTGTTCTCACCAAATAGACGCATCAATGCCGGAACCAAAAGGCCACGAACAATGGTTGCATCCAGTAAAACGGCTAGAGCAACACCAAATCCCATGGTCTTAATTGATGTAACACCGCTGGTGACGAATGCACCGAACACCACTGCCAACAAGACAGCTGCTGCAGTAATAATTCGTGCAGATCTTTGCAGACCTGTTGCAACTGATTCAATATTTGATTTACCCGCAAGGTGTTCTTCACGGATACGTGAAAGCAAGAAGAGTTCGTAGTCCATCGAAAGACCAAATACGACGACAGCAATCAGGATGACAATTGAAGTATCAAGAGTTCCGGTTACCGTGAATGAACCCACCAGCCATTGCATATTTCCATCAACAAATATCCATGTGAGCGCTCCCATAGTTGCACCCAGTGAAAGGAAATTAAGAATCACAGCCTTGATGGGAAGAATGATTGATCCTGTAAAGACAAAGATGAGGACCAGAACGCTCAGCACAATCCAACCAAGAGCCCATGGCAACGTGCGCGAAATACCGTTTTGTGAATCGGTGTAATCAGCAGCAACACCACCAACCAAAGTGCCAGCAGGTGAATCAATACTTCGAACATTTTGAATCAACTCTTGCGATTCAGGAGTTCGAGGCAACATCGCTTGGTATGCAACTACACGAACATCTTTTCCGATAACTGCAGGTGGAACCACTGCAACGATTCCTGTCGTCTGAGCAAGCTTTTGGGAGTAAGCATTAATCTCATCCAATTTATCTGCGCCATCAATAACGATGATTTCAATTGGGTTACCAGTTTGTCCTGGAAAACGCTCATCCTGTAGCGCAGTTGCAAAAGCAGCCTTGTTATCTGCTGGCAACATACGTGAATCACCTTGAGAAAACTTAATGTTTGTAATTGGCGCTGCCATGATTCCAAGAATTACTAATGACAGTACGACTGCGCTCACTGGACGCTTCATAACCAGACGTGCAGTTTGTGCCCAACGTCCGTCTTCCTTCGGAGTAATTGCAGACTTACGAACAACACCTTTATCGATACGTTCACCAAGAATTGCAAGGATCGGAGGCAATCCGAACAATGCGCCAATTACTGCAAGTGCAACAACGGATACACCTGCATATCCAAATGACTGCAAGAAAGGCAGTGGAAAAAATGTCAGCGATAACAAAGTTACTAACACTGTCATTCCTGAGTAAAAGACCGTTTTTCCTGCAGTAGCCATAGTCGTGACTATGGAATCTTCAACGTTTTTACCTCGGTGTAGCTCTTCGCGGAATCGGTTAACCATCAATAGCGCGTAATCAATACCTAAGCCAAGGCCCATACCTGTAGTCAGGTTCAGTGCGTAAATGCTTACAGTTGTAAACAAAGTGAAGAGATAAAGAATGAAGAAAGCACCCAAAATCGCGGCAACACCCACAATCAATGGCATAGCCGAAGCAGCCAAAGCTCCAAATACAAGGACCAGCAAAATGAAGGTCATTGGAATCGAAATGAGCTCAGCGATCTTTAGATCATCTGAAATCTTTTTAGTGATCGCATGGCCAACAACACCAACGCCACCGGCATAGAGAGTTAAACCTTCATACTCTCCATCGTATTTTTCTTGCATAACTTTGCCGAGCTTTTGGCTTTCTGGAGTAAATGCCTCACCATCACCATAAACAAGTATGTAAGCGGCCTTGCCATCAGCAGATTTCAAAGTCGCTTCGCCTCCACTAGTCCAATAAGAAAGAGTTTTTGTAACTCCTTCTTCTTGTGCAATCTTCTTTTCTAGCGCAACTCCTTTTTGTGCAACTGCAGGATCAGTGACATCAGTTGCACCTGAATCAACGATGATGACAACTGCAGGGTCGGATAGTTTTAACTCTTCAGTTAGATACTCATAAACCTTGTAAGAGTCACTATTTGGATCGCTATATCCACCAGAATCAAGACGACTAAATGCCAATGAGCCGAAACCACCAGCGACCAGAATTCCAACAATAAATAGAATCACTGCGCTCTTTCTGCGCTTAAAGATCACATGGCCAAGCTTTTCAAACATTTATATCTCTTTTCTTTGTAGTTAAAAGTTTTCAATCGGTAGTAGAATTAAAGTTATGAGCGACTTATTTCCGAAGGTAACTTCCGATGAAATTGATCTGGATGCTGCCTCCGAACAAGCTAAGCGCGAAGAAGAGTTGAAGTCAGATCGTCCACCACATCACGAGGGTTAGTCAGCCTTAGGCGTCGGAGCTGGTGTGCTCTTAGCCGAATCTGAATTAGTTGAATTACTCTTTGCTGAATCTGTTTTATAAAACCCCGAACCCTTAAAGACGACTCCAACTGCCGTGTACACCTTACGGATTTCACCTTTGCATTCAGGGCAAATAGTCAGTGAGTCATCTGAGAAGGATTGAATAGCTTCAAATTGGTGCTCGCACGCGGTACATGCATATTGATATGTAGGCACCATGTCTCCAGTTCTGACTGAAAATCCCGATTGGACTATGTGCTTAGTCTAAAGAAGTGAGAAGATTGGCGCGAATTGAGGCACTTTCCTGGGGCCTCTCGAAAGGCAAATGTGAGGAAGTTCGCAGCCCGTAGTGCGCTAGTGCTTCTATTTACTTTATTGGGAACAACTGCGACTTTCGCAAACACCCTAGTAAGTACTTCGCCAATTAGCGGATCAACATTGTCTGTTTCTCCAACCAGTGTCACCGTCACAGGACAGTTACCACTATTGGCCGAAGCAAATGAAATTTCAGTCACAGATCCCAATGGCGTTCGAGTCGATGATGGAACCATCATGGTTAACGACGTCAGCGCAACAGTTGGATTAAGGCCGTTAACAGAATCAGGTTTCTACACAGTCTCATATCTTTTGTATGCAGAAGCCGATGCACCACTTGAAGGTAGCTACCGATTTAAGTATCAAGCACCGAGCACTATTGCTCCAGAAAACCCAACTCCAGAACCAACAGAGTCACAAGCACCAGCCAGCAGTAGTTGGGGAACAAATGTGTTTGTCATTCTCCTTCTTCTTATGTCTGTAGCAGTAACAGTTGGGTTATCGCTGTACGCCCGCAAATTATTTAAAAACCGATGAATTTCCTAACAACCGTTTTTAAGTTTCTCAATTTAATTGGTGGTTTTGCAACGGTTGGTGCCTTGCTGTCTATGGCATTTCTTGTCATCAACAAAGATGGTTTCTTAACAACTTCTGGCGAAAAAGTTCGCGGATTTCTAAAAATCACCTCAATTGTTTGGGTTGTCGGAGCCTTTGGAACAATTCTCTTTACTTTGGCACAGATTTTGGGAACAACCTTTTCCGATGCTTTTGATCTAACCGTAATCAGATCTTTCATAACTCAGATATCACTCGGAAAGTATTTAGCTTTCCAAGCGCTCATGGCGACAGTGGTTCTTATCTTTTCTTTTGCGACAAAGAAGATTGAATCACTCATCATTTTGTTGGCCTTGTCTATTGCAGGCCTTGTTGCACCTGTGTTTGAAAGCCATGCCGCATCAAGTGGCTCACACTCACTTGTTATTGGTTCACTCGTAATTCACGTCATCGCTCTGTCTTTGTGGGTTGGTGGAGTCATAGCTTTAGGAACTCTTTCTGCAGTTGATCGTCCTGTGGCTGTCCCTCGTTTCAGCCAATTGGCTCTGTGGTCAGCGATTGCAGTTGTAATAAGTGGTGGGGTTAACGCTTGGGCACGATTAAATTTTGTCGATGCCTGGAACTCTTCTTATGCCTTTATTGTCCTTGGCAAGATTGTTGCCACAATAATTTTGGTGTTGATTGGATATCTTCATCGCAAAACTCTTTCTAACAAAGATTCAATCAACTGGGCTGGCTTTGCAAAGTTAATAACTGTTGAAGCAATGATCATGGTTGTTACAGTGTTAATGGGTACTTGGCTATCTACTAGTGCATCCCCTGATCGACCAGGAGTCCAAGAGTTCAACCCTGCACTTTCAATTGTTGGAATCCCGACTCCGCCTGCGCCAACCTTGTCGCGCGTTCTATTTAGTTACGAGCCAAATGCTTTAATGATTGGTGTTTTGACTTTAATGGTCGCGTTGTACATCAAGGGTGTTGTTGTTCTGACTAAACGCGGGGACAAATGGCCTGTCGGACGCACGATTGCATTTGCTCTAGGTATTTCGGCAACTGATTTTGCAACAAGCGGCGGTTTAGGTTTGTATGCACAGTTCTCTTTTTCTTATCACATGATGGCGCATATGGTTTTGGGAATGATTGCGCCAATTGGTTTGGTACTAGGTGCACCGATGACATTAGCGCTTCGGACTTTGCCACAAGGTAGAAATAGTGATGAACGTGGAATTCGAGGATCGTTACTCGCTGCGCTGCATTCCAAAATTGGAGTTATCTACACAAATCCAATTGTTGCGTTAGCTATTTTTGACGGCTCACTATTTGCTTTGTACTTCACTGATTTGTTTGCCGTTCTTATGCAAAGCCATGTTGGCCACTTGTTTATGAGCCTTCATTTCTTGGCTGCTGGTTTCTTGTTTTTCTTCATCATCATTGGGGTCGATCCAAATCCACGACGAGTTCATCATTTAGTTCAAATCGTCATTCTCTTTGCAGCAATGAGCATCCATGCATTCTTCTCAGTAGCTCTTATGTCCACGACAACCTTGATCGATAAAGGTTTCTACGCTTCATTGCAAACCCCATGGCTTGGGGATGCACTTGTCGACCAAAAACTGGGCGGTTCCATTGGTTGGGCTATGGGAGAGATTCCAATCCTTATCGCTTTGGTCGCGACATTTATCAACTGGATGCGAGATGATTCGCGCGAGGCTAAGAGAATTGATCGCAATACCGCTCGCCAAGCGGCTATGGGTCAGCCTGATGATTTAGCAAACTACAATCAGTATTTACAAGAACTAGCACAGCGCGATAGGAAAGAGCCCTAATGGATAACGTATTTGATTTACCCGCAGAGTATAAAGAACTGCGTACTAGCGTTCGCGCGCTTGCTGAAAAAGAGATTGCACCATTTGCACAAGCTGTCGATGAAGAACATCGCTTTCCTAGTGAAGCAAAAGCTGCACTAGTTAAAAATGGTTTGTATGCAGCACATGTGCCAACTGAATTTGGTGGCGATGGCGCAGACGCGCTCGCTGCTGTAATCATTATTGAAGAAGTCGCACGAGTCTGCGGATCTTCATCACTCATCCCAGCGGTCAACAAACTTGGTTCAGTACCTTTGCTGCTTGGTGGCAATGATGAGCAAAAGAAGCGTTGGCTTCCACGTTTAGCTAAAGGTGAAGGATTCTCATACTGCTTATCTGAATCAGAAGCTGGATCTGACGCTGCAGCGCTTCGCACAAAAGTAGAACGTTCTGGTGATGGTTGGGTTCTTAATGGAAGCAAGAAGTGGATCACCAATGCAGGTGAATCCGAATTTTATTCGGTAATCGCTCAAGGCGACCCAACCCTTAGAACAAAGGGTATGACCGCCTTCGTTGTTGAAAAATCAGATCCAGGTGTTTCTTTTGGTGCACCTGAAAAGAAAATGGGTATGCGCGGATCTCCTACTCGCGAAGTGTATTTTGACAATGTTCAACTCAGCGATGACCGTCGCATCAGTGAAGTTGGTCAAGGTTTCGCTTTGGCTATGGCAACTTTGGATCACACACGAATTACTATCGCTGCCCAAGCAATTGGTTTAGCGCAAGGCGCATTTGATGTTGCCACAAAGTATGCACATGAGCGCCACCAATTTGGTAAGCCAATCTTTGATTTCCAGGCGATTCAATTCATGCTTGCAGATATGGCCATGAACATTGAAGCAGCACGTCTTCTTACTTACGCCGCAGCAGTAAAAAGTGAGAATAACGAAAAGGATTTAACTTTCTTCTCGGCAGCAAGTAAGTGTTTAGCAAGTGACATGGCGATGAAAGTAACTGAGGACGCAATTCAAATTCTTGGCGGATATGGATATGTCAGCGATTATCCAGTTGAGCGCATGATGCGTGATTCCAAACTAACCCAGATTTACGAAGGCACCAATCAAATTCAACGAATCGTGATGGCGCGCAATCTTCCTAACAGCTAATTGTTAGCGGTTAAAGCGAACAACAATTGATGGTGTAGCTGCAGCATCAAGTGGCACGTCATGAGTTTCATGTGGCAAGACTTCACTTGATAATTCTCCTGCATACACCAAGCCAATTTTCCAAGCGTTCATATGTGCAAGTGCGCGATCGTAGTAGCCGCCACCTTGGCCCAATCTAAAACCTGATTGATCAATTCTTAAGGCCGGAACAACTACTGCTTGAATCTGAGTTAGATCAGTCAGCGCTGGGCCAACAGGCTCTGAAATCTTTTTCTTTGTTAACAAATTGGCAGGATCTCCATCCCATCTCACCCATTCCAATTGATCACCATTTATTCGAGGCAAAAGTACGACCTTGCCACTTCTCAGGAAAGCTTCATTAATTTCGACAGTACTTGGCTCGTATTCGTAAGAGATGTAAGAAGCAATTGTCGTAGCTGACTCAATTTCGGGTGCCTTTAAAATGACATTAAAGTTAGAGGAAATGAACTTCTGAGAACGTTCTCGGCGGGCACGATCCCGCAGTATGGCTTTTTGATCTGTCATTTAAATCTCCCGTGAAATCCCAAAGATCAAACTGTTCAACAAGTAGGGTTCGATTATGTCAGAACACACTCGGGTAGATGAGTTTCTCACCTCTCTTCTAGCTATCTGCAAACCGCTTGAATCCTTTGAGATGCCTTTGCTCGATGCGCATGGCGCAACCCTTGCGGCAGATATTTATGCAGGAGATCGATTGGTTCTGCGTGAAGGTACGCGTATCCGCTCCACACAGATTGGCTTAGCTGCATCAATCGGCCGCGATCATTTACCAACCCGGCCTCACCCACGTGTAGTTGTTCTATCTGCCGGACCAGATTTAGTTGAACCAGGGCAGGCGTTAAAAAATGCCAGCGATGAGTACGAGACGAATTCTTGGTTGCTAACAACTGCGGTCCGTGAAGTCGGCGCAGTTGCATACCGTGTGCACTCAATTCCGGACAATGAGGAACAACTGCAAAAAACTATTGAGGATCAATTAGTTCGTGCAGACTTAATCATTATTAGCGGTGAACGCCATGATGATTCATTTGATTTGATCACACGTACCTTGTCGGGAATGGGTGAAATTACAACTGTTGATTTGGCGATTGAAGCAAGCGGCCGTCACAACTATGGAACAGTCGGACCTGATAAAACTCCAGTAGTAACTCTTCCAGGTGATCCAATCGCTGCGTACATCTCTTTTGAACTTTTCGTACGCCCAATGATTCGCACCATGCTTGGTGCAGCAACTATCCACCGACCATCAGTTAAAGCCGCCCTTGAAAAGCCAATAGCCTCTAATGAAGGTGTCCGCTCTTACATCCGCGCAATTTTGGCCGAGGATGGCAAGTCAGTTGTTCCTCTAGAAAATCAGGATGAACAAGCCACACTTTCCGATGCAAATGCTTTTATTGCAGTTTCTGAAAGTGACACTTCGCTAAAAACTGGTGATCAAGTAACCGTAGTAGTTCTAGAGCGTCGCTACATTTAATTTCATGAATAGCTCTTGGCCGATTTCGATTCAGGCTGGCGATATCTCGCTTCGCCCCCTGCGTTTTAGGGATCGAGCGCAATGGAATCAAGTTCGGGTTGAAAATCGAGATTGGCTTTCACAATGGGAAGCCACAATTCCGCATACTGGTGATGACAGTTACAAAGAATTACCCTCTTTTTTTGAGATGGTGAAGATCCTCAACCACGAAGCACGACATGGCCGCTCTTTTTCATTTGCGATCTGGCATCAAAAACAGCTCATCGGCCAAATCACTTTAGGCGGAGTTATGTATGGCGCGATGCGCGGTGGTCACATTGGGTATTGGATCGATCGAAATTTTGCCAACCGTGGCTACACCACCCAAGCGGTCGAAGCCCTTACCCAATACGGCTTTAATGAGCTAAGGCTGCATCGCATTGAGATTAATTTGCGTCCAGAAAACGCTGCTTCTCGAAGAGTCGCTGAAAAAGCGGGATATGTTTTTGAAGGCGAACGCCCTCGATATCTGCATATCGATGGACATTGGCGGGACCACATCACTTTTGTTAAGGAAAATTCTGCAATCAAGTAGCGCTTAAATCCCAGAAAAACATCACCCCTTCCTTTAGATTTACCCATCATGACTTCAGGACTTATCTACATTGCGATTATTGGAATGTGGGTCGCATACTTTGCGCCCCGCTGGATCCATGACCGCAATGAGTTCTCCGGAAAATCAGTTGAACGTTTTAAAGGCGCGCTTCGAGTCGTTGCTAACCAAACACCAAATGCAACAACAAGCGGCGGTGCAATCCACATCGATCTAGATCAAGAAGCCAAAGATCGTCAAACTTTACTTCGTCGAAGAATTACATTTTTATTAATTGCATTCACATTGATTACGACACTTATAGGTGGAGCTATGAATACAATGCCATTTATTTATGCACTTGTTCCAGCATCTGGTTTGCTTATTTACATCGCAAGTGTTCGACGACATGTAATCGGTGAACAATTGCAAAAGCGTCGCGTACAACAGCTCAATCGACAAAATTCTGGTGTCTCAAATACAAATCTTGCAGAAGTTGTTCAACCTAAGCCAAGTACTGAACATTGGATCCCGTTGTCAGAACGCGAACTCAAGGGTGTAGTTATTTTGCCTCAAGGAACTGCTGCAGTTCGTAATGCGTGGGAACCGACAGAAGTTCCGGTGCCAACATATGTAAATGCTCCAAAGGCTGTTGTACCAAAGCGCGTTATCGATCTGACGACTCCAGGACAATGGAGCGAAGAGCAGGAACGTCTTGAGCGCGAAGCACTTGCAGCAGCATCGCCTTCACGTGATGAAATCTTTGACCAGCAGCTAGCCGATGAAGCGGTTGAGCGACTCAATCAAGCTCGGGCATCTAACGAATAATTAGATCCACGAGTCAAACCACATACGCATTTTCCATTGGTCATATGTGATGGTTTGACCGGTATACAAAGGTAAGAAGTAGATAAAGCAAAGTAGTACCAGTGCGAACAAGCCGCCGACAATAGTTTGGGAAACAACAGGCTTCAGGCCACTATCTAGCAATAACTTCGCGCAGTAAACGATTGCCAGAACCATAAATGGGGCAATGATTATCGCGTAAAAAGAGAACATTGTGCGCTGTTGCATTGCAAACCATGGCAGGTATCCGGCCACGATTGCTAAAGACACAATCTGTGCAGCTGAATCCGTTGTGCGATTGATTAATGACTTAATCCAATAACCAATAACGACTGCAATTGCGATTGTTCCAATCCACCATAACAAAGGAGTTCCAAGAGCTAGAACTTCTCGAGCACAGTTTTTTGTTCCACAATCTGTAGGCGAATCATAAAAAAAGGATGTTGGTCGACCCATGACAAGCCAACTCCATGGGTTTGCTTGGTAAGGATGGTTTTCAGTTAAGCCGGTATGAAAGTTAAGCATCTCAGAGTGGTAGTTCAACCAAGCGATTAATGGATTAGCAGAAGATTGTCTATCCCAACCACGATCAGATAAAAACCAACCTGTCCATGTAATCAGGTACACACCGATTGGAAGCAAACCATACTGTGCAAACTTTTTTGCAATCAGTTTGAATGAATCACGAATATCCATGTTGACTAAAATTCGATACAGCGACACTAATGCAATTGCCACAATGAAATAGATCCCGCTCCATTTACAACCAAGCGCTAAACCAAATGCAAGACCAGCCCACCAATGTCGCCCTCTGTGCCACAGCAATATTGCAATTAGCACAAAGAAAGTTAAGAACAGATCCAGCAAGGCTGTACGTGAGTGCACTAAGAGCAATCCATCCATTGCCATTAATGCCGCACCAAGACCAGTTAACAACGGCGAGTAAAAGAGCACATGAACTAAACGAGCAAAAACTAAAATAAGTAGCGTTCCAATAAGCGCAGTTGCAAAGCGCCAACCAAACTCGTTGTCTCCAAAGATGGCTATTCCGCCACCAATCAGCCACTTTCCAACAGGGGGATGAACAATGAATTCGGGGCTACTGCCACTTACTTCTACGCCGTATTTCAATAGATCGCGTGCGCCGTCGACGTAATACACCTCATCGAAGATGTACCCCTTTGTAGATCCGAGATTTATAAGGCGCAACACAAATGAGGCTATTGCGATCAGTATCGGAGCGATTGCTGCGGCCATGGGACAAGAGTAAGCGCGTTTACTCAGAATTACTGAGAGGATTACGCCATGACGCTCATCTTGGCTGCAACTCCTTTGGGTAATCCTGGGGATGCAAGCACCCGTCTTAAGAGCGCAATCGAAAACGCAGCGATAATTGCCGCCGAAGATTCGCGCCGCTTTCATCGCTTGTGTGCAGATATCGAAGTTACCTTTACCGCTCGCGTCCTATCTTTCTTTGAAGGTAATGAAGAGGAACGTAGCCGTGAGTTACTAGCTGAACTAAAAAGTGGAGCGACGGTACTTGTTGTATCTGATGCTGGCATGCCGACAATCAGTGATCCAGGTTTTCGCCTGATGCGAGATGCAATTGCTGAAGGCATTGAAGTTTCAGTTATTCCGGGGCCAAGCGCGGTCACAATGGCGGTTGCTCTTTCTGGATTACCAACTGATCGTTTTTCTTTTGAAGGATTTCCACCACGTACTGCAGGTGCTCGCCTTGCAACTTTTGAAAAACTTCGCTTCGAAGAACGAACAATGGTTTTCTTTGAAGCACCACACAGACTTGTAGATTCTTTAGCAGATTGCGTACAAGTCTTTGGTGCAGATCGACAAGGTGCAATTTGCCGTGAAATGACTAAGCGATATGAAGAAACTATCCGTGGCACATTGGAACAATTAGCTACGTGGTCTACAAGCAATGAAGTTTTAGGTGAAATCACGATCGTGATTGCTGGAGCTGCAACTGATTCGGCAGCGCTGACTGCGGCAGATATGGTGGCCAGAGTCCGTGAATTTGAGGCGGCCGGAATGGATCGAAAGACCGCAATTGCAACTGTTGCTGATGAATTCGGGATAGCAAAGCGCCTCGTTTATGCCGCAGTGGTCGATGCGAATAAGATGAGCCAGTGACTAAGTCTTTCTATTTAACGACGCCGATCTATTACGTCAACGATGCCCCTCATATTGGGCATGCCTACACAACCGTTGCCGGAGATGTGCTGACCCGTTGGCATCGCCAAAAAGGTGAATCAGTATGGTTCTTAACTGGAACAGATGAACATGGGCAAAAAGTTATGCGCACTGCAGAAGCTAACAATGCAGCGCCACAAGCGTGGGTAGATAAATTAGTTCAAGAGGCTTGGAAGCCAAATTGGGAACATCTCAATATCGCAAATGATGATTTCATTAGAACCACTGAAAAACGCCACACAGAGCGAGTTCAAAAGTTTTTGCAATCTCTCAAGGATTCAGGCCATATCTATGCAGGTAAATATGAAGGTCCATATTGCGTAGGGTGCGAAGAGTTCAAACTTCCTGGTGATCTGATTGAAATTGATGGTGCTAAGTGCTGTCCGATTCATAGCAAGCCAATCGAATTAGTAAATGAAAACAATTGGTTCTTTAAACTTTCTGCCTTTGTCGAGCCGCTACTTGCCCATTACAAAAACAATCCTGATGCTTGTCAGCCAGAAAGTGCCCGCAACGAAGTTGTGTCATTTCTAGAAGGCGGCGTTTCAGATCTTTCAATTTCTCGCTCAACATTTGATTGGGGTATTCCTGTTCCGTGGGATACCGATCAAGTTGTGTATGTCTGGTTTGATGCGCTGCTTAACTACGCAACCGCAGTTGGTTTAACAGATGCACCAGATTCTGAAGGCGGCAAGAAGTTTGCCCAAACTTGGCCAGCAGATGTGCATTTGGTTGGAAAAGATATTTTGCGTTTCCATGCAGTCATCTGGCCAGCGATGTTAATGGCTGCAGGTCTTGCTGTTCCTAAGAAAGTCTTTGCGCATGGCTGGCTACTTGTTGGCGGCGAAAAGATGAGCAAAAGTAAGTTGACCGGAATCGCACCCAAGGACATCACAGATCATTTTGGAATTGATGCTTTCCGTTATTACTTCTTGCGAGCGATTCCATTTGGTACCGACGGTTCATTCTCATGGGAAGACATGAGCGCTCGATACACCTCAGAACTAGCTAATGACTTTGGAAATCTTGCTTCTCGCAGCGCAGCAATGGTTGAAAAGTACTGTGCTGGCTCACTTCCGGCGGTTAGCCATGATGCAGGATTAGAAGCTGCGTTAAAAGAAACTGTTGCAAAAGCTGATGCTGCAATGTGCGCACTTGATTTTCAAGGCGGAATCATGGCGATCATGGATTTCTGTAAGCAAGTTAATGGCTATGTAACAATTAAAGAGCCATGGATTCTTGCCAAAGATCCAGCTAACCAAGCTGTCCTTGAAGAGGTTTTGTACAACACCGCTGAATCATTGCGAGCACTTGCTGTGTTGTTACATCCAGTGATGCCACAGACCTGCGAAATTTTGTGGGAAAGCCTTGGCGCACAAGCAGTCCTTGGTGATTTAGCTGCGCAAAAGATTTCAGATGTAGCAACATGGGGACAGCTTCCACAAGGTGCCACCGTTACAAAGACTCCTGTTTTGTTCCCTCGTCTAGAAACTCCCGCCTAAATAACAATGGCTGATCGCCACAACCGCGACATCGATCGACCTCGCGCACCTCTGCCAGAACCACTTCCGGTTCCAACAGTTGATGCACATGCTCACATGGAGATCGTGACCGATGCCGCATTTGATTCCAAAGAAGTTGAAGCGATAATTGCTGAAGCCAAATCAGTTAATGTGGATCGAATTGTTCAAGTTGGTTATTCCGCCGAACAATCCAAATGGTGTGTAGCTGCAGCCGAAAAGTGGAATACATCAGTTCTTGCCGCGGTTGCTTTGCATCCCAATGAAGCTCCCGTTGTTGCTGACCTTGATGCTGATTTGAAAGTTATTGAAGAGCTAGCAAAGCATCCTCGTGTACGCGCAATTGGTGAAACAGGTCTTGATTACTTCAGAACGCCACCGGAACTTCGTAAGCGCCAGCAAGATTCCTTTAAGTGGCATATTGAATTAGCTAAGAAAACCAATAAAGCCCTGGTCATTCATGATCGTGATTCACATGATGATGTTTTATCGGTCCTGCTCGAAGTTGGAGCCCCCGAAAAGACCGTCTTTCATTGTTTTTCTGGTGATGTTGCAATGGCAAAGCTGTGTATTGAACGCGGTTACATCTTGTCCTTTGCCGGCACATTAACCTTTAAAAACGCTCCCGAACTACGTGAAGCGGTCAAGCTAGTGCCAGCTGATCAATTGCTCGTAGAAACAGATTCGCCGTTCCTTGCACCAGCTCCTCATCGCGGTGCTGGGAATACGCCGGCACAGATTGCAAACATTGTGCGTGCGATGGCGGTTGAGCGAGACCAAGATTTAGCCGAGCTTGCAACTGCGCTTAGTGATAACGCAGAACGAATCTTCGGATCTTTCGCACCATGACATTGCTAGGTGCGGCACAGATCCGCGAACTTGCAGCCAAGCTTGATTTGAAACCATCGAAATCTTTAGGGCAAAACTTTGTTATTGATTCAAATGTCTGTACGAAAATCGTACGGACTGCAGGTGTTACTGCCGACGACATTGCGCTAGAAATCGGGCCAGGCCTTGGTTCTTTAACGCTTGCAATGTTGGAAGCAGCTAAATCAGTTATTGCTGTCGAAATTGATCCACGTCTTGCCGAGCAACTTCCGCTCACGGTAGCCGAGCACTTTGCCCATCCAGAAAATCTCACTGTTATCAATAAAGATGCACTGGCTGTTAATAATTTACCTGTTGCGCCAACTGTTTTAGTTGCCAACTTGCCGTACAACGTTTCAGTGCCTGTTCTATTACATTTGCTCGAGAAATTTCCAACAATCCGCACAGGCGTTGTTATGGTTCAAGCCGAAGTTGCAGATCGCTTGGCGGCAAAGCCAGGCGGCAAAGAGTATGGAATCCCCAGTGTAAAAGCGGCTTGGTGGGCTGATGTAAAAAATGTCGGAACCGTTTCTCGTTCAATCTTTTGGCCAGCACCAAACGTTGATTCAAAGTTAGTTGGTTTTACGAGACGCGAAACCGCTGGTAGCGAAGAAATGCGCGAAAAGGTTTTCACAATCATCGATGCAGCCTTTGCTCAGCGCAGAAAGATGCTCAGATCAGCCCTTTCTAGCCTTTACGGCTCATCATCTGCAGCGGAAGAAATCTTGATAAAAGCTGGCATAGATCCAACTTTGCGAGGCGAAGCCCTTGAAGTGAAATCTTTTTGTCAGATAGCAGCCGTTGCACCTGACATTTTCTAAGAGCAGTTATAGGGTCACCGCATGCCTGTAAAAAGTGTGACCGTGCGCGTACCTGCAAAGGTCAACCTTCAGCTATCTGTTGGGCCAAAAGAGCCAGATGGTTACCACAACTTAGTTTCTGTTTTTCAGGCGATCTCAATTTTTGATGATGTAACAATCAAATTATCCGAACCTGGCGCAGGTTTGAGTATTTCAATTTCGGGCGACCAAACACATGGTGTTCCGGCAGATGCAAATAATTTGGCAGCCAAAGCAGTGGCACTTATTTCAAAAGAGTATGACTTAACAGTTGATGCACATATTGAAATTAAGAAATCTATTCCGGTGGCAGGCGGTATGGCCGGAGGCAGTGCGGACGCTGCGGCAACAATTGTTGGCATTGATTATTTGTATTCACTCGGAATGACCCGAGAAGAGATGTTTGAAATTGCAGCCCAACTTGGTAGCGATGTGCCATTCATGCTCAGCGGCGGAACAGCAATCGGTCGAGGTCACGGAGATCAATTAACTGCAGCGCTTTCTCGAGGAACGTATCACTGGGTTCTCGCACTCTCTACTGTTGGATTATCAACACCAGCTGTCTATGCAGAATGTGATCGCTTACGAGCTGAATTAGAAATTGTTGAACCACAAACACATGAAGGGTTGATGCAAGCATTACTTGCTGCCGATGCTCCAACTGTTGGTGCATCACTGGTTAATGATTTACAAGCCGCAGCGTGTTCATTGCGACCTGCACTTCGATTGGTTTTAGATGTTGGCCAGGAATACGGGGCATTGGGAGCGATCGTTTCAGGATCAGGTCCAACAGTTGCATTTTTGGTGGCAGATGAAGAGGCAGGCCTTGATTTAGCGGTCGCTTTAACCTCAAGCGGGGTAGTTGGCAGCGTTGCACGTGCGTATGGGCCTGTGGCGGGTGCGAAGGTAATCTCTTAATTTCTCTCAATTGATCGCCTTTTGATGGGCGATGGTCGCCAGCACCACTGTTTATGAGGGAGAATATGCGTTCCGCCATTGTGTAGTGGCTAGCACATGGGCCTTTGAAGCCCAGGGTCCAGGATCGATACCTGGTGGCGGAGCCATCTAGGAATTCGAAGCAATAGACTTCACTCGTGACCGTACAAACCGTGATCGTCCTCGCCGCCGGTGAAGGCACACGAATGAAATCGGCAACACCTAAGGTTCTTCACAGCGTTGCTGGTCGTTCGTTACTTGGACATGTATTGCACGCAGTTGATCAACTTTCACCAAAGGAACTTCGCGTAGTTGTCGGCTCAGGACGTGAAGCGGTTGAAGCCCACATCGCAGAGATAGCTCCAAAAGCCACAACAATCTTTCAGGAACATCGCGGCGGCACAGGACATGCAACGCAATTAGCGCTCGCAGGCACAACGCCAAAAGGAACCGTACTTATTCTTGCCGGGGATACACCTTTGTTATCGGGTGATTCTTTAGCTCAGTTTGTTGCCGCACATTCAGCTGGAAAATTCGCGGCTTCTGTTCTAACCGCTGAACATCCAGATCCAACTGGCTACGGACGCATTATCCGCGATGACAACGACGAGCTACTTCGTATCGTCGAAGAAAAAGATGCGACAGATGATGAAAAGTTTGTATTTGAAATTAACAGTGGTGTGTATGCATTTGATGGCGAAAAACTAGCCGCATCCATTGGAAAACTGACAACTGCTAACGCGCAAGGCGAACTGTATTTAACAGATGTTATCGGAATCCTAAAGTCGGCTGGTGAATCAATCGCGGCAATCATGATTGATGACTTTACAGAAACTCTTGGCGTCAATGACCGAGTTCAGTTGGCAGAAAGTGCCGCGATGCTCCGAGATCGCATCAATGATCAGTGGATGCGTGCGGGTGTAACAATCATCGATCCAACAACAACCTGGATTGATGCAACTGTCGAAATTTCAAATGATGTAACCCTTCACCCAGGCACTGCTTTGCTTGGATCAACAAAGGTGGCAACGGGCGCTGTTATTGGACCCCGCACCACTTTGACCGATTGCATAGTTAAAGCAGGCGCCTCAGTTCTTGAATCAATTGCCCTGCAAACAGTTATTGGCGAAGGCGCAACCGTTGGCCCATTTACATACTTGCGCGCTGGTACTCAGTTAGGTGATGCAGCAAAGGCCGGAGCTTTTGTCGAGATGAAGAATGCAACTGTCGGAACTGGCTCAAAAGTTCCACATCTTTCATATGTAGGCGATGCAACAATCGGTGAGGGCAGCAATATTGGTGCTGCAACAATTTTTGTTAATTACGATGGTGTTGAGAAGCATCACACCACTATCGGAGATCATGTTCGAATTGGCAGTGACACAATGCTTGTAGCCCCTGTAACTATTGGCGATGGTGCATATACCGCGGCTGGATCGGTTATTTCTGAAGATGTTCCGGCAGGCGCACTTGGCATTGGCCGAGCATTACAAAAAAATGTAATAGGTTGGGTCCTGCGCAAGCGCCCCGGCAGTAAATCCGCACAAGCCGCAGAAAAGAAGAAAGGCTAGATACATGAGCGAGATCCGTTTATCTTCTGAAAAGAGATTGCGCCTATTTGCAGGCCGCGGATTTCCCGAGCTAGCCGAAGAAGTCGCAACCGAACTTGGTATTCCGCTGACACCAACATCTGCTTATGACTTTGCAAATGGTGAAATCTTTGTTCGCTTTGAAGAATCAGTTCGTGGTTGTGACGCATTTGTAATTCAAAGCCACACAAACCCAGTTAACAAGCAGATCATGGAACAACTGATCATGGTCGATGCTCTCAAGCGCGCATCTGCAAAGCGCATCACAGTTGTTACTCCGTTTTATGGTTACGCACGTCAAGATAAGAAGAGCCGTGGTCGCGAACCAATTACTGCACGTTTAATGGCAGATCTTTTCAAGACAGCTGGCGCGGATCGTTTAATGGCAGTTGATCTTCATACTTCTCAAATTCAAGGTTTCTTTGATGGTCCCGTAGATCACTTGTTTGCATTACCAATGCTTGCAAACTACGTCGGCAGCAAGGTAGATCGCACTCGTTTAACAATCGTTTCTCCTGACTCAGGACGAGTACGCGTTGCTGAACGTTGGTCGGATTTACTGGGTGGTTGCCCAATCGCATTTATTCACAAAACTCGTGATCCACGTGTGCCCAACGAATCCATAACTGGCCGCGTTGTTGGTGATGTTGTGGGACAAACATGCGTAGTTATTGATGACATGATCGATACAGCAGGCACAATCACAAAGGCGGTTGACGCGTTATTTGATGCGGGTGCAGCTGATGTGATTATTGCGGCAACACATGCAGTCTTTAGTGGTCCTGCAGTAGATCGCTTGAAGAACTCTCGCGCATCAGAAGTTGTTATTACAAATACCTTGCCAATTACCGAAGATCAGAAGTTCGACAATCTGACAGTGCTTTCAATCGCTCCGCTACTGGGCCGCGCAATCCGCGAGGTCTTTGAAGATGGATCGGTAACAAGCCTGTTTGATGGTCATTCCTAAGCCTGAATTTGCTTCAAAGCGGGCTCAAAAGATACTGTTCGACCTGTTCCGGCGAGGGTAGCGAATAGCTTTCCGTTATCGACGGGTTAGGGATTTTCTCCTGCTGGAACTTTGTGTACGCACCGAAGAACCAGGAATAACTAGGAGACATAAAAATGGCAGAAGTAAAGATCGTCGGAACCACTCGTACTGAATTTGGTAAGGGCGCATCACGTCGTGCACGTCGCGATGGTTTAGTTCCTGCAGTTATCTATGGTCACGGAGAAAAGCCGCTACACATCACCCTTCCTGCAAAGGAACTTGGCGTTGCTCTTAAGCAGTCAAACGTTCTTTTGGACATCACTATTGATGGCAAGAACGAACTCACTCTTCCAAAGGTAATCGTTCGCGATTTCCTTAAGCAGATCCTTGAGCACGTTGACCTAGTTTTGGTTCGTCGCGGCGAGAAGGTTGTTGTTTCAGTTCCTGTTCACTCAGTTGGTGAGCACGATCGTGACGGAATTCTTGAGCACGTACACAACACAATCGAAGTTAGCGTTGATGCGTCAGCGATTCCAAGCTTCCTAGAAGTAGATATTCAAGGACTTTCATCAGGTTCTTCAAAGTACGCAGCAGATGTTGTACTTCCAGCAGGCGTTGAACTCGTATCTGATCCAAAGATGATCGTTGTTCACTTGTCAGAGAAGTCAACTGCGGCAGCCGAAGAAGTAGCAGCACCAGTAGCAACTGATGCAGCAGCTCCAGCAGCAGATGCAGAGAAGAAGGACGCTTAACCCTTAGGCTTTGTTGTTATGACGTGGTTGGTAGTGGGTCTGGGTAATCCAGGAGATCAATACGCTGCCACCCGTCACAACATCGGCCAGATGGTGATTGATGAACTTGCTCGTCGCCATTCAGTGAAATTTTCTTCACATAAATCACGCAATGATATTGCCGCCTATAAATTAGATGCGGGTACCCATTCTGTAATTCTTGCAAAATCAAAGAGCTACATGAATGAAACTGGTGGGCCAGTTAAAGCGTTAGCTAACTTTTATTCCGTAGAGCCCGCGAACATAATTGCTCTACATGACGAATTAGATATTCCATTTGCAGCAATTCGCACCAAGTTTGCAGGTGGAGACAACGGCCACAATGGTTTGAAATCAATGACTTCATCATTTAATGGTCCTGATTATTACCGAGTTCGCTTAGGTATCGGTCGACCTATGGGCCAACAAGATCCTGCTGATTTTGTGTTGAAGGCTTTTTCAAAGGTAGAACAAAAAGATTTAGCTGAATTTATCGTGCGCGGGGCAGATGTTGTCGAATCTCTCATTACAAAAGGTTTAGAAGTAACGCAGTCAGCCTTCAATAGTTAAACAAACTAGAAAAGTGAATTAGCCGGTATTGCGTAAGCCTGCAGCCACTCCATTGATCGTTAGCAGTAAAGCCCGTCGCAAGACTGGATCGGCAGAATCTCCTGCATCACGCACACGCTTCAATAGGTTCACTTGCAGTAAATGAATCGGTGAAAGATAAGCATCTCGAACTTGCAATGTGCGTGCCAAAATCTCTTGATCACCCAGCAGGCTTTTCTTCTTAGTTAGCGCAAGGATTTCGGTAACTGTCAGATCAAACTCTTCCTGGATCTCATCCAAGAAGTGATGAAGCTCTTTTGGTACCAATGCTTCGACATAACGCTTGGCCAACGCTAAATCAGTTTTAGCCAGAGTCATTTCTACGTTGCTAATAAATGTTGTAAAGAAGTGCCACTCTTTGAGCATTTGTTCCAACAGGGCTGAGTGTCCCGCTTCGCGTGCAGCCTTTAACCCTGAGCCAACGCCAAACCACCCAGGGACAATTTGTCGTGACTGAGTCCAACCAAATACCCACGGAATCGCACGTAATGAATCAAGACCACTTGCAGCATCTGGGCGTCTAGATGGTCGTGAACCCAAAAAGAGTTCTCCTAGTTGTTCAACCGGAGTTGAAGCGTAAAAGTATGCAGGCAGATCTGGTTGTTGAATCAAAGCGCGGTAACGCTTGAATGACGAATCACTGACTAACTGCATGCATTGGCCCCAAGCAGCAAGCTCTTCGGTACTTTGTCGTGGTCCACGATTAAGAATCGTTGCTTCAAGGGATGCGGCAAGAGTTAACTCAACATTCTCGCGCGCAAGGGATGCAAGTGCGTATTTATCGCTGATTACTTCACCTTGTTCAGTCATCTTGATTTGTCCATCAACTGAACCCCAAGGAAGTGCGATCAAAGCATCATAAGTAGGTCCGCCACCGCGGCCGACAGAACCACCGCGACCATGGAACAAACACAACTTCACACCATGCTTGATTGCGACATCGCGCAAAGAACGTTGAGCTCTATGAATTTCCCATTGGCTTGTTGCAATTCCTGCATCCTTGTTGGAATCTGAATATCCCAGCATTACCTCTTGCACATCACCGCGAAGTGCAACAACTGCACGATAGGCGGGATTGCTCAAGAGTTTTTCGAGAATTTCACCCGCGGCACGAAGTTCGGCAACAGTTTCAAGCAGTGGAGCAAAGCCAATTCGTGCCTTCTTCTCTTTCAGTGAAACAAGACCTGCTTGCTGAGCGATTACAACTGAAGCAATCAAATCGTCAGCACCCTTGGTCATCGAAACGATGTAGGTCTCAATAGCCTCTGGACCAAAGCGATCAATCAAGTCATTTATTGCGATAAAGGTATCGACAGTCTTCTTGCCCAAAGCTTCTAGCTTAGATGTATCAAATCGCACATCATCGGCCAAGATTTGGGTCAGGATCTCAAACTTTTCATCATGTGATTTTTCAAAGTAACCATCGACGCCAGTGATCTGCTTGAGTACGTTGTGATGCGCATCAGAATGTTCGCGAACATCCATGGTTGCGTGGTTAATTCCGAAAGCAGCAATTGTGCGAATTGTGCGCTCAAGTAAGCCAGTTGCAATCAGTTCGCCGCGATGCGCCAGTAACGAATCACGCATCAACATCAGATCCGCCAACAGCTCTGCAGTGTTTGCATAATCACGGTTTGGAACATGCGCAGCGTTCTTTGCATGACGATCACGAGTAAAGGCCAAGCGGTGAACGATTGCAGTTGCCTTGAGGCGATATGGCTCTTCAGCATTAAGGCGCAAGAAGCGGGCTTCAAACTCTGGAATATGCTTCAAATCCTTTTCAACTGAAGCAGACAGTTCTGGTGTTGCTCCAACAATCTTGGTAGATACAGACAACATCTGTCGCAAAGCGTTCATTGCCGCGATGGTCACACGGATGGCATGAGATACCTGCAGCTCCATCGCATCGGTTGTTACTTCAGCGGTGATATTTGGGTTTCCATCACGATCTCCACCGATCCAGTTACCAAAAGAAAGTGGGCGAGCGGTAATTGGAACCTCGACATCAATTCGTTTCATTTCTTTTGCAAAGTCGTTCAGAACTTCAGGCACAGTTTCGGTGAACAAATCATCTAGGTAATACAAAGCGTTAAGCGCTTCATCCAATGGCTCTGGTCGACCTAATCGAAGTTCATCGGTCTGCCATAACAAGTCAACGGTTTCTGCAAGTCGTTCTTGTTGCGAAGGATTGCGTGGATCATCCAGTAAATCTGCAATGCTGCCTAACTTATTCAAAACTGATCTACGTGCAGCTTCAGTTGGGTGTGCGGTAAATACCGGACGAACCGACATCGCACCGACCCATTCAGAGATCTCTTCTTTTGTAAGTTCATGTCCAGGAGTTTGTGCTTTAAGCGCGGCTTCAATTCGATCGACTGCTTTAGCTAACCAAGAACCACCAGTTGCTCTGGCTTCTGCCAAAACACGTGCACGGTGAACTTGCTCTGCAACATTTGCTAAATGAAAATAAGTACTAAATGCACGTACAAGTTGAACCGAGTCTTCAACGGATAACTGAGCAAGGATTTCTGCTCCGGTGCCTTCGCGAACCGCTTTACGAACCTCTTCTACAAGAGCTAAAAGTTCTGGACCTTCTTGACGAACAAGGGTCTGGCCCAAAAGATCGCCAAGACGGCGCACATCGCTACGAAGCTCTGCATCATCTGCAGCGATCGGGCTCTGGCTCATTGGGCAATCCTCTCAGGTAACGCCTCATAGCAAAACTAAATTACACTTAGCGCATTCAGCCCCCCTCCTTTGGAGTTGGGGCCTAACTGCATTGGAGAGCAATTATGCGCGGGTTAATTCCGGCCTTGCCACTTAATTCCGATGCATCTCATATCGTGGCACCCCAATCGCTCTACCCCTTTCTTTTAGCCGCTCGAGCACAGAGCCACCCTTTGTTAGTTGTCACAAGTTCTAGTCGCAGCTCAGAAGATCTCGTTAATGAGTTACGAGAGCTTTACGACAATGTTCTTGAATTTCCGGCTTGGGAAACTTTGCCCCATGAACGCTTAAGTCCAAGAAGCGACACTGTGGCTCGCAGAATTCAAACACTGTATGCACTCAACGGTGATCACGCAGTTAATCCAATTGTGGTTACACCTGTGCGCGGTGCTATTCACCGAATCATTAGTCAGCTCGGAAAGTTGCCACTTCTTCGATTAGAAATCGGCAAAGAACAATCACTTGATGAGCTAGTGCGACATCTTGCATCACTGGCTTATTCACGTACTGACTTAGTAGAACGACGCGGCGAATTTGCGGTTCGTGGCGGAATCGTTGATGTGTTTTTACCACTAAGCCATCATCCAATTCGTATTGATTTCTTTGGTGATGAGATTGAAGATTTAAGTTATTTCGAAGTGTCAGATCAAAGAACTTTCCAACCAGTTGTTGGAAGCGTTGATATTTATCCTTGCCGAGAGCTTTTGCTTAATAATGCAACAAAACATCGGGCGCTTGAAATCGCTGATGAATACCCGGCAGCGGCAGAAATGCTGGGCAAGATCGCTGAAGGAATGACTTTCGAGGGTATGGAATCCCTGATTCCATTATTAATCGATGAGACTGAAAGCCTGCTGACTCGAATGCCGGCAAACACACAGATCATTTTCATTGATGAGCAACGCATTAAATCTCGCGCAGCTGATTTGCTGGCAACTAATGAAGAATTCCTCAACGCTTCTTGGTCAAATGCAGCACTTGGTGCAAGTGCACCAATTCATGATGGCGCAGGCACATACATGGACTGGCAAGAACTTTTTGACGAGATAACCAAGGCCGGCATGAGCGCTAAGGAGCTCAGTCCATTTGGAACAGATTTGGATCCTGAAACTACATTCTTAGAGTTTGCAGCAATTGATCCGATGCGTGGTGATGTTGAACGTGCAATTGAAGCTTTGCGACAAGCACTTGAAGAACATCGCACCGTTGTCTTTGCTACACACGGACATGGCATGCTCGAAAGATATGCAGGCATTCTGCGCGGGGCTGATTTACCAGTACAGATTTCAGAAAAACTTAGCGCAACCCCGACAAAGGGAAGTATTCACTTAACCACTTCTGTCATCGCGCATGGCTTTGAAAGTGCGCCCGATCAAATTTTCTTCATGACTGAGCGAGATTTAACTGGCAGCAAGGGAAGCGTCAAAGATGGCGAACGTTTACCATCGAAGCGAAAGCAAGCCATTGATCCATTAGAACTTCAGGCGGGGGATTACGTTGTTCACGAACAACACGGAATCGGCCGATATGTAGAGCTCTTGCAGCGCACAGTTGCCGGAGTAACCCGCGAATACTTAGTCATTGAATATGCACCAGCAAAACGTGGTCAACCCGGAGACAGAATCTTTGTTCCAACTGATGTTCTTGAACAAGTTTCTAAATATGTTGGCGGAGAAACCCCAACGGTGCACCGAATCGGCAGTGGTGAATGGCAAAAAGCCAAGGGTCGCGCGCGTAAAGCGGTTCGCCAAATTGCCGGAGAACTTATTCGTTTATACGCAGCCCGCACCAGCTCACCTGGTTTTGCTTTCTCTGCCGATACTCCCTGGCAACGCGAACTTGAAGATTCCTTCTCGTATATCGAAACCCCAGATCAACTTTCAACGATCAATGATGTCAAACAAGACATGGAACGCCCATATCCAATGGATCGCATCATTTGTGGCGATGTTGGATACGGAAAGACCGAGATTGCAATCCGAGCCGCGTTTAAAGCGGTGCAAGATGGAAAGCAAGTAGCTGTTTTGGTACCAACAACTTTGTTAGTACAACAACACACAAAGACTTTTGAAGAACGCTATGCGGGCTTTCCGCTCAAGGTTGCAGGTTTATCACGGTTTAATTCTGCGAAAGAAAGCAAGGAAATCCTGGAACAACTAGCTGCCGGAACTGTCGATGTGGTTATCGGAACCCACCGAATTTTGTCTAACGATGTTCAATTCAAGGATCTTGGCTTAGTCGTAGTAGATGAAGAACAACGTTTTGGCGTTGAACAAAAAGAGTCACTCAAGAAGTTGCGCACAACAGTTGATGTGCTCGCTATGTCTGCGACCCCTATTCCGCGCACACTAGAGATGGCTGTAACTGGAATTCGCGAAATGTCCACGATCACAACGCCACCAGAAGAGCGTCATCCGATCCTTACCTATGTGGGCCCAGCCGAAGAAGCCCAGATAACGGCAGCGATTCACCGCGAGTTATTGCGAGATGGACAGATCTTTTACTTGCACAACCGCGTGGACACAATTGATAAGACCGCAATGCGATTAAAAGAGTTAGTGCCCGAAGCCAGAATTCGAATTGCCCATGGCCAAATGTCAGAAGGCGAGCTAGAAGATGTAATTCTGGCTTTCTGGAACCGCGATTTTGATGTGCTTGTCTGCACGACAATTGTGGAAAGTGGTTTAGATATTCAAAATGCCAACACATTAATTGTCGAAAGAGCAGATCGTTTTGGATTGTCCCAACTTCATCAATTACGTGGCCGTGTTGGACGAGGTCGAGAAAGAGCATATGCCTACTTCTTGTATTCAAATGATGAACCACTATCTGAACTTGCACACGAGCGCTTAAAGACAATTGCAACAAACACCGATTTAGGTTCTGGAATGCGGGTTGCGCTGAAGGATCTGGAAATACGTGGTGCCGGTAATCTTTTGGGCGGCGAACAATCAGGACACATTGCAGATGTTGGATTTGATTTATACATGCGGATGGTTGGCGAAGCGGTTCAAGAATACAAATCTGGCATTATCGAAACAGAAGAAAAGGTTTCAGAATGTAAAGTTGAATTACCAATCAATGCTCACTTGTCATCCGAATTTGTTCCGGGAGAACGTTTGCGACTTGATCTTTACCGCCGCCTTGCAGATGTAAAAGCACCAGGCGATGTTGCATCAATCGAGGCAGAATTAATCGATCGATTTGGTGATTTACCTGAAGAAGCCAAAGCGTTATTGGGAGTTGCAGCTCTTCGCGCACAAGCAAAGGCTGTGAAGTTGACCGAAGTTGTTGTGCAAGGAAAGTTCCTTCGACTTGCGCCGCTACTTTTACCTGAATCTCGTCAGTTACGTTTGACACGTTTATACCCAGGCTCTCTGTATAAGGGCGCAACAAGCACGGTTTTAGTCGCGCTTCCGAAGGCCACCTCTTGGAATCCGTCACAGAATGCGCCTGAAATAGTGGATACTTCTCTTCTGGCCTGGGTCACTGAGGCCGTACATCAATTAAGCGATGCACCGAAAGCGAGTACAGAATGAAGAAGATCCTGGCAACAGCAATCGCAACCTTTCTATTAGCGGGATGCTCACAAATAGGTGCAGCAGCAACAGTGGGCGATACAAAGATCACTCAAGCTCTTGTTCAAGGAAGCGTCGATGCGATTCTTTCTGAGCGCGCTAAGGTCGATACATCACAGATGCAGCTTGAAACCGGCGCATCTCTTAATGTTTCGCAGCTTCGTTTTCATCTTCTAGGAACTTTGCTCCGCGAACTTGGTCAAGAGTTAAAGATCAATGTAACAAAGGCTGAAATTGATTCACGTCGTGCAAGCATTCTCGAGCAGGTAGGTGGCGAAGCAGGTCTACCTGGTGCTCTTGTAAATGCCGGAATCGCACCTCAAGATTTAGATCGATACATTCAAGCAATTGCTTACTCTGACAAAATCAGCCAGAAGTTAGTTGCAGCTGGTGTAACTGAAGATCAGCTAGGCGCAGAAATTCAGAAGCTCGTTGTTGCTAAAGCTAAGGAAATTGGCGTAACCGTCAATCCTCGCTACGGCAAGTGGGATGCAACAACTGCTGATGTAATTCCTGCAGATTCTGCAGAATCAGCTGTTACTCCTTCAGGCAACTAACACCTAAGAATATGCAAGGTTCTCAACTTCAACGACTTGTTGAAGTCATGAATACTTTGCGTTCGCCTGGCGGTTGTCCATGGGATGCAGAACAAACTCATGAATCACTGCTGAAATATTTGCTCGAAGAGTCATACGAATTTGTTGATGCTGTTCAAGCCGATAATCGTGTTGATATGCGCGAAGAGCTGGGCGATGTTTTGCTACAAGTTTATTTCCATGCACGTATGGCGCAGGAACACCCAACAGATCCATTTTCAATCGAAGATGTGGCACAAGGAATTGCAGACAAATTAATCCGCAGACACCCTCATGTTTTTGCTGGTGTCGAAGTCCGCGATTCGCAAGAAGTTCTTGAAAATTGGGAAGAGATTAAGAAAAAGGAAAAGGGTCGCACCTCACCCCTAGATGGCGTTGCGATGTCTCAACCAGCACTTCCTTTGCTTGAAAAACTGTTGTATCGCGCTGAAAAATACGGTGTCGAAGTAAATACTCCTGATTCAGTTTCAATTGATGGACCAGCTGATGAAAGCGCTGTAGGACAAGCCCTAGTAGCCGTTATTGCTTGGGCCCATGCCAACGGAATCGATGCAGAGGCGGCCCTTCGCAAGGAGGCTATGCGCATTAGCCAAGAAATTGGGCCCGCATAGTCTTTCGTAGGTTCGCGGTAGACTTCGATTATTGAAGTACCTGCCATTTCAGCGTTGAGGTCGGCAACAGATTCAGCAAAACCAGACCTGTATTAAAGGAGTAATGCAATGGCAATTATCGAAGCTTTAGGTGCCCGTGAAATTCTTGACTCCCGTGGAAATCCAACGGTTGAAGTTGAAATCCAATTAGAAGATGGCACACAAGCTCGCGCAGCAGTTCCAAGCGGTGCATCAACTGGTGCATTTGAAGCTGCAGAACTTCGCGATGGTGGCAAGCGTTACTTAGGTAAGGGTGTTGAAAAAGCAGTTGCATTTGTTAATGATGAAATCGCACCAGAGATTATTGGTTTAGATTCACAAGATCAGCGCCTCGTTGATGGTGCAATGATCGAACTGGATGGCACAAAGAACAAGTCACGTCTTGGAGCGAATGCGATCCTTGGTGCATCACTGGCTGTTGCTAAAGCATCGGCAGACTCTGCAGATCTTTCATTGTTCCGCTACCTAGGTGGACCAAATGCACATCTGCTACCTGTTCCAATGATGAACATTCTTAATGGTGGCGCACACGCAGATACAAATGTTGATATTCAAGAATTCATGATCGCGCCCATTGGTGCACCTACTTTCCGCGAATCAGTTCGCTGGGGAGCTGAGATTTATCACGCACTTAAGTCAGTTCTAAAAAAGCGTGGTCTTGCAACATCTGTTGGCGATGAAGGTGGATTTGCGCCAAACCTAGATAGCAACCGCGCTGCACTTGATTTGATTCTCGAAGCGATCGAAGCTGCAGGATTTAAGCCTGGCAGTGAAATCGCTCTTGCTATGGATGTTGCTGCAACTGAATTCCACGAGAACGGTAAGTACAACTTTGAAGGTGCCGTAAAGACATCTGATGAAATGATTGCGTATTACACCTCTTTGGTCGATGCCTACCCAATTGTTTCAATCGAAGATCCTTTGAACGAAGAGGACTGGGCTGGCTGGACGCAGATGACTAAGGAACTTGGTTCACGTATTCAGATCGTCGGAGATGACCTATTTGTAACTAACCCAGAGCGTTTAGCTAAGGGAATCGCTGGCAACACTGCGAACGCACTTCTTGTAAAGGTAAATCAGATTGGAACTCTTACCGAGACAATCGATGCGGTTGAAATGGCACACCGTGCTAACTACCGCAGCATGATGAGCCACCGTTCAGGTGAAACTGAAGACACAACAATTGCTGATTTAGCTGTTGCGCTTAACTGCGGACAGATTAAAACTGGCGCCCCTGCACGTACAGAGCGTGTTGCTAAGTACAACCAACTTCTTCGTATTGAAGAAGAATTAGCAGAGGGTGGTCGTTACGCGGGTCGTGACGCTTTTCCACGTTTCAAGGCGTAAGAATTAGCCATGGCACGCCGACAACTTCGCTTTCGTCGTCGCCGTACCTCTAATCGTGTTTTAGCACTATCTGCGATCTTCTTTATTCTCGCTTTAACAATTGCGCCACCTGTGAAGCATTACTTCACACAACGTGCACAGATCAGTGCGCTAAAGGCAGAACTTTCAGCAGATAACACCGCTTTGGAAAAAGCACGCGAAGAGTTGTTATTGTGGCAAGACCCTGAATACATAAAGTCACAAGCACGTGAACGTCTGCACTTTGTTTTGCCAGGTGAGCGTCAATACATTGTGACTGATGGTGAAAAAAATCAGCAGCAAAACGGCACTACAAAGATCGCCAGTTCTTTAGCTGATGGACAACCGTGGTATGCACGTTTAATTGCTTCAATTAGCGAAACCGGCAATTAATGCGTGAAGTAACTCAAGCAGATCTAGATTGCATTCAAACTCAACTAGGTCGGACTCCAAGAGATGTCCATGCAATTGCATACCGTTGCCCGTGCGGAAAGCCTGCCGTTGTTGAAACGCCACCTCGACTTGAAGATGGCACACCGTTTCCAACTTTTTACTACGCCACTTGCCCGCGTTTAACCGCAGTTATTTCAACCCTTGAAACAACTGGCTTGATGGGCGAGATGAATGAGCGTTTAGAAACTGATGCCGAATTAGCTGGTGCGTATCACGCAGCACATGATGATTACATTGCATCGCGTTCGGCGCTCGGCATAGATGTTCCAGAAGTAGAGGATGTTTCTGCAGGAGGAATGCCAACACGTGTGAAGTGTCTTCATTCACTTGTGGCGCACTCTTTATCTGCCGGCCCCGGAGTGAACCCATTGGGTGATGAAGCGTTAGCAAAACTGCCTGAATGGTGGAAGAACAACCCATGCGAGTAGCGGCAATTGATTGCGGAACTAACTCAATTCGTTTACTGATTGCAGATATTGATGGCAATAACTTTCGTGAAGTTGTGCGCGATATGGAGATTGTGCGCCTAGGCCAAGGCGTCGATGAAACCGGCCAATTTCATCCAGATGCGATTGCCAGAACTCTCGCCGCAGTCGATAAGTTCGCAGCAGAAATTGCTAAGCGTGGCGTTGAAAAGATTCGCTTTTGTGCAACCAGTGCCACGCGTGATGCAACCAACCGACACTTATTTGTCGATGGAGTTCGCGAGCGTTTGGGTATCGAACTAGAAGTTATCTCTGGTGATGAAGAAGCCGCGCTCTCTTTTGCTGGTGCGATCAAAGATCTAGATCCAAGCAATGGTCCCTTCTTAGTAGTAGATATTGGCGGCGGATCAACCGAGTTTGTCTTTGGTACATCAACTGTTGAAGCTGCTCGAAGTGTCAACATTGGCTGTGTACGCATGACTGAAAGACACTTTGCTTCAGATCCTGCTACCGCTGAACAAATCGAATTAGCACGCACCGATATTCAAGCAGCGATTGCACAGGCTGCCGCAGTAGTACCAATTACTAAGGCCAAGACTTTGGTTGCTGTCGCAGGAACTGCAACTACTGTGGCTGCTGCAGCGCTAGATCTTCCTGAATATGATCGCTATGCAATTCATCTTTCTAGAATTAGTGCGCAACAAACCCATGATGCCGCCACCATGTTTGCCACAAGTACCCGCGAGCAACGTTTAGCTCTTGGCTACATGCACCCTGGTCGAGTTGATGTAATTGCAGCAGGCTCGCTGGTTCTTTCAGAAATCATGAAAGCTACAGGGGCTAGCGAATTTGTAGCATCAGAATCAGATATTTTGGATGGAATGGCATTTTCTCTTGCCCGCAATTAAATCTATAAAGCTTCTGGATCAAAAGATTGTTGCCTGTACCAAGTGCCCACGTTTAGTTGAATGGCGAGAAGAAGTCGCTGTCGTAAAACGTAAGTCATACGAGAATGAAAAGTACTGGGGCAAACCAGTGCCAGGCTTTGGCCCCGACAACGCACGAATCGTGATCGTTGGTTTAGCGCCAGGTGCACATGGTGCCAACCGAACTGGTCGAATCTTTACCGGAGATTCATCGGGGGATTGGCTCTACAAAGCGCTGCACAAGAATGGCCTTGCAACTATCCCCACAAGTACATCGGCAGATGATGGACAAAAGCTCATCGATACTCGAATAACGTGCGCCGTTCGCTGCGCTCCGCCCGATAACAAACCATCAACTGAAGAAAAGATTCAGTGCTCTGATTACTTAGTAAACGAGATTGAACTTCTGCTGCCAACTGCGCGTACTTTTGTTGCGCTGGGAAGCTTTGCCTGGAGTGCAATCATCAAGAGTCTTCGCACTCTGGATCACCAGATACCGACTCCGACGCCAAAGTTTGGACACGGAGAAAGCTTTACCTACGTAAGCCCAGATGGAATTAAGCGATTGGTGCTGGGCAGCTATCACCCAAGTCAGCAAAACACTTTCACCGGAAAACTAACCGAGCCCATGCTTAATGCAATTTTCAAGAAGGCAAAGAGTTTTAAATAGCTGCGTTCTTGAGTTGATCGATGTGACCTTCGATGTGGTTTGCCGAAAGCGTTACGACCTGCAAGAGAGTGACAGCGCCGCGTTGAGGATGTGTTGAAATGCGGCTCCAATCAGCATCAGATGCGTTCTTCAATATTTCATAATTCATCGCATGCGATGCCGCTAAAGCGTCAAGTGAGACCGCAACTGAGCGCTTGTCATACTGCAATCCAGTTGGAAACTTTTCTTCATCAAAGGGAACAATCGTTGGATTGTCCTCACACAGAGCGTTTGCGTATCGGACACCAAATTGGATCTCGGCATCTGCGATGTGGTGGATAACAAATGCTGCAGACCACTCACCATCCTTTGCACGAGTGAGCTTTTCAGCTGAAATCTTTTTGCCTTCTTCAACAAATGAGATTGCAGATGAGTGATACTTCGCAAGAATTTCGTTATGGTCCATGGCTTTAGAGTAACCGTGGAATTTGCAGAATCTAGGCTCAGTTTCTGCAAAAGCCCCTCATCAAGTAAACTGCCGCAGAACTTGCTCGTGGCCCCCGTAGTCCAATGGCAGAGACAGAGGACTTAAAATCCTTCCAGTGTCGGTTCGAGTCCGACCGGGGGCACC
>ENA-ORFA01000126-ORFA01000126.1-marine-metagenome-genome-assembly--contig:-NODE-126-length-34855-cov-14.653890_pt1 | contig 34855 bp, 52 predicted proteins | sample MGYA00248621_ERZ508587 | MGnify/ENA primary metagenome ERZ508587 (study PRJEB26250, sample SAMN06266239) | marine metagenome | isolation source: Columbia River Estuary | place: USA:Columbia River... | reverse complement strand
GTTGTAAATTTAACACCATTTGTCAAATCTATCTTATCCGGATCAAAATTACATCGTATCACTGCGATTTCCGGTGAAGGAAACGACAATTCAGCCAACTGACTTCCTGCAAATGGCGTTAAAGGATTTGTAACATCATTATCAAAAGGCACTACAGTAGAACAAATGCTTCTAGGTGCTGATTCCTTTGGCTCAACGGTAATCATTCCCCAAACAGTACTTTGCTTCCATGCTTCTCCATTTGTTACTTTGTGAGTTGCTTCTACAATCATCTGCTGACCTTCTGTAACCACCTGTACATTTTGTCCAAACAGATACAATTGAATATCCTGCGAGATATTGTCATCTGAATCATAATTCTTCATCACTACTTTATCTTCAAAGTAGTACGTCAAACCATCAATATCTGATGTCATTCGGTACCTTAAATACCAATCATTCAAACCAGTACCATACTGATACCAATTCTTATTTTGCGTAGGAAAAAAGTCTCCACTTGCATTCAACTGCTGCAACCAATACTCCCATCTCAAAAAGAATGGAAACAAAATTCTCATTCCATACTCCGAACCTGTGTCATAAGATGCATCTCTTACAAGAATTGCTTCCAATTTCATGCTTGTATCCGGCAAAGTCGTAATTACAGGTATTTGCAAGTTCACAGGATACACTCCAGATTGCAACGGAATACCACTGTAATCAAACAATACAGATCCCAAGACAAACGAATCTCCTGTACTATCATTGTAACATTCGATACTTGCATAGACATTATCTACCAAACTGTTAACTGGAACCATCCATGTACCAGCAAATGCAATATCATCTTCGATATTTGCTTCACATGCAATCAATGTGTCTACTGAACTATCAACATTTTGATTGTGATACAAAAATGTGTTCTGCTTCATATCCAATGGACCACCAACGGGCAATTGCTTAATCAACTGGTCATCATACACCAAGTGATTGACATTATCTGCCTTGATCCATATCTTGAATCTTCTGTCTCCATCTTGTACTGCATCAAAAAATGCAATAGCATTCATGAAATCTAATGCTAAATCAATCTGATATTGAGTACCTAATTGCTGAATGTTTACAATTTGTGCTTTCCAGTATGCTCCTTGCGGATTTTGAGGACTTCCCAAAGTAGTACCACTAGAAATTATCTGACTTCCTATTGTCATAGACAAATCTTGTTGTGGCTGATTCTGATTCTTGTAGTACAAATCATCATCCGGACAATACGAACCACCAAATCCTAATTGAATAGATGCACCACTAGGAACATCAATAACTACACTGCATGAATTGATATTCAGATAGTCCAACTGCTGATTGATACCTTGCATCAGCACACTAGTCGGAGTTCCTAAATTGAATGCTTCATCATACCAACCAGTATCTGCATCATTATTGTAAACAACGATATTGTTGTGAAAAGGCTCACCTAACAAAGTCTGCCATCTCATTTTTGCATAGAACTTTATGCAATCTCCTGCATTGTACAAACTAGGTGCTGTGATTCCCGAATTTATGAAATCTACTACCAAATCATATACACGTTCACCTGTGGAAATTGCTATTTCTACAAGAATTGCATTCATAATATACTGTCCACTCTGATGTCCAATAGGAACTCCGGCAATAGAACCACTATTGTTCAACATATCGAACGAAAACCGAGTTACTTCATTGTCAATTACAGAGTATTCATTACCTGCCTGTCCATTCTGCACATGATTGAAGTCAACGATCAATCCTTGTCGTTTTCTACCACAAAGTACACGCATTATTTGTCCTTGTTGAGCATCTATCCAAGTCGGAATAGTATCCAAGTCCAACTGGTCTCCATTTACTGCTTGTACGGTAGCAGTCCACGCAAATATCAATGATCCACCACTGCTATATTTGAAACATCCTACTTGGTCTCCATATCGAAAACCTTCATCTTCCCAGTTACCACCTGTCCAAGTGATTATATTGTCAATCGGATTCAAAGACAAGTAGGCAGTAGCACCAGAAACTACCTCGATTCTTTCCTTCACTCGCATACGCATGAGCATTTTATCTCCTGCATTACTACGGTAGTAATTTACACTATTGCTGAACGGATCTGCAAATGCACTACTGACTATTGTTACCGGCATACTTTTCTTTTAATACATTCAACTGATTCAAATCACCATTTTTGACCATCTGCATAATTTGCTGAATGTCATTTTCAATTTCTATTTTCTTGCCTTCGTATTCCTTTGGCAACTTTTGTAAAGACTTCATTTGCACGTCAACCAACTGTGCAAAATTCTTGTTTAATTCTTTGGCAATGTTCTCTATGTTCATCATTCATTTATTGTAAGTGTAAACACCTTTCCAGTAGCGTAACTATCTGGCAATCTGTAAGTTATCTTTGCATCACTTTTCTCATCGTACCATTCACAATTCAATACCTCACACAATTGACCATCAATTTCAACCCAATTGTTATCTAGCAAATTTACAAATTCAATTGCTCTCAATCTGATTCTTACATCATTTTTTACTTTCCATGCATTTAACTGAATTTCATTTATCTTGTGGTACTGATTCCATAGTGCCTTTGCACTCATGAAGTCCATGTAGTAAGCCGGTTGCTTCCCATTGATTGCATACAACAATTTCGTTGTACTCCAATACATTTGTGATACCTGCATACAATCCTTTCTTTCTCCTATTTGTGTTGCATACGATGTTCCACCGCCAAAGATACCTGTAACTGCATCAACTACAGTGAACAATCCTTTTGCAAGTAATTCCAACCAATTCAATTTCTCTTTTCTCCTAGCAAGTGCAAACGGAATTGCTACATCATTCAATCCTTTGATAGTTACCAAATCTTGATTCACATACGACACAGGTTCTGTTGAGTACTCTGCATCCGAGTAGTCATACAACCAATCATAAGTGTTCAAATCACTTGCATCTAGTGCATAGTGTATGTAATACCTTTTCCAGACCTCATCAGTATTGTAACTGAATGCATCATCACGTTCTGACTGCAAACTCATTGCAGGTATCAATTGATTACTTGACTGCAACATCCACCAATCTCTCCTTTCCAACCTTACCACTCCGTTATACACCTTGACCTGTGCATTGAATGTAACCTTCAAGGCTTCCAATAACGATCCCAGTGTTGGCGTAGTGTCTGATGCACTTGGTATTCCCTTATTGAAGGGTGCATTTAACTCTTCGGGCAAAAACTCGAATATAGAACTTCTTTGCTTAACCAACGGTACTGGTAACAAAGTCAATTGCGGAATTGCATTTAACAAACTCGATTCGAAAGTGTATCCTAGATACTGACATCCCTTTACTAGCAATTCTTTTACCTTACATGCCTTTAACTTATACTTCGGTGGGAAGATCAATGCAAATAACTTTGCTGCCAAGTTTAACAATGCAACTAGGATTGCAGCGAAGTATATCAATCTTGCAACTGCCTTTAGTGCTGCTGCAATAATATCACCGGTATCGACCGATGGCGGTACGCCAATGTTTGGAGTAGATGCTTGTACAACTTCCGAAATTGATGCTACTAATTCCTTTGCCGCTTCTGCTATTTCCTTTGACATAACAAAAATTGACAACGAAATAGTGATTGCCTGTTCTAATTGATTGTCTTTAATGACAAAATACGGTACCTCAAAGATGTCAAATTGTACATTTTTAGCCAATAGAAGTTCGAACGAAGTGCCATTTGCATTGTCCCAAAACGAATCATAACCTTTCCGGCTCTTGATTTTGACCTCTACATCATGCTGACGAATCACTGTTTGTTCTGTCAAATCAACATAATACTCCAAATTAACGCCTCCTGCCATCTCAATTCGGTATGGAATACCCTCGAATACACCTACTTGACTGATGTGATTTCTAATGATGTCGTATCCTTCTCTTGGCAAGACAATATTATCTGTGCTTAATCTTAATACATCCGGATTGTCTGTGTAGTCGGAAACTATACCTATTTCCTGCCTATTTCTAGGACTAATTTCTACATCGTTCAAAAAATGTCTCATTTCCTTACTCGATAACGATTATACACTGTGGTATTGCCTTTCTTGTGCTTGTCAACAAATTCAATCATTGTGCTAGTGATTTTACCAACATCATACGAATGCTCTGGCTTGTTTTGAATAGTTTCATTCAGTTGATCCAATTTGTTTAACATCAAACTAAATTCCAACGGACTAGCAACTGCATTTGCCTGACCTTTTCTCACCAGTACTCCATTGTTGTACTCGATAGCCATTCTAGTCAAATCTTCATTGCTGATGTTACCAATTTGATCATTCAAGTTCTTTGGCATTACACGTTCATTCGGATGCAAGATTGCATGAAAACCACCTTTACCATCAACTCCTTCTCCATGCTTACCAGTATTCTCCGTACCATCATGAAATGTAGGCAATGTCTTAATGAATTGCATCAACAATGCGGTATCCTTGATCGTATCTGCTAGTGGCGTTTTGCTTCCTGCTTCAACTTTTGACTGATAGGTACTGAATACAGTATTTGCCATCTCTAACATCTGTTGTCTACGTTCTTCAATTGCCTTTTTCTTGTTGGCTTCTGCAATGATTTTCTGTTGCTCGGCTAACGACTGTTGTGCATTGATATTTCCTTGATTTGCCAACTCCTTCAAATTGTCAAACTGCGTTTGTGCAGCATCAATTTCCTTATCAATTAACTCAATCTTCTTTTCCGATCTTTCTTTCAAGATTTCAAATGACTGGTTTACAACTTCTGCCACTGCTTCACGATGTTCCTTTTCCTTGTCTAGTTCCTCTTGTTGCTTTTCCTTTTTCAAGTCTGCCAATTCCTTTGCTTGTTTTTCTTCCAATTTCTTGATGTCCCAACCATATTTCTTGGCAGTTTCAATCAAATAGAAATACTTTTCACGAATTGCATCTTCTTGATTCTGGTACTCGGTCTGGGTTGCTTCACGATATTGAGTAGCAAAGTCCTCTTCTTCCTGTGCTATCTGTGCCATACGATCCTTTTCCTGCTTGATTATAGCATCATTGTACTTCTTATTGATTGCAAGAATTTCGGCTTCCCTAGCGGCTTCCAATGTGGTGGTGTCTACACCATATTGCTTGGCATATTCTATCAAAGTAAAGTACTTATCTCGCACTGCATTTGTCTCCTTTGTTTGTGCAGGTAGCAATGTGTCATAATACTCGTTTTCCATATCCTCAATCTGTTGCAAGATGTCGTTACGAAATTGAGCAATATCCTGCAATCTCTTTCTTTCTTCTTGTGCCTTTCTGTCCGCTTCACGTTTTGCATCTTCATTGGCTTTTCTTTGCCTTTCCTTTCTCGCCTTTTCCTTTTCTGCTTGTGCTTTTTCATATGCCAACTCTGATTCGGTTTTAATTCCATTTGCCTTATCTAAAGTCATTGCTTCCTTCATCAAGTTGTTAGCCATTTCTTCGTACAATTTAGCACGTCTTTCTGCTTCCTTTTTGATTTCATTTGCTTTTCCTGCTTCTCTACCTACTGCACTAGTCATTGTTTTCATTTGACCTTCCATGTCTCCTGTCAAACTATACCATTGATATGCTGCAGCATCACCAAGATTTTCATACCAAGTACTGTTATCTTCCATTGCAGCAGTCATACCTTTTGCTAATTCCTGTGCTTGTAACTGATACATGTAATTTGCCTGTGCGCGTAATCCTATTGCCTTTACGTAATTTGCAGTTTTTGCATTGAATATTTCCTCTGCAGTATTCAAATCAGTTGCTCTACCAAAGGTATCTCCAAGAGTTTCATTGTACTCGTACAACGCCTGTTCTTTAGAAATTACACCTTCTCTAGCCATATCAAAGTTGGTTTTCATTTTACTAGTCTGCTCAATTGTACCTGCTAATGCAGATCTAGTATCTTCTGCACTTCCGGCAAGTGCATCCATCTGTATTGCAGTATCACTGACATTTTTTGACATGTCTTGAAAGTACATTACTAGTGCGGCAACACCTGCAAGTATGGCTACAATTGGCAATGCAATCATTGCTATTCTCAATGCTTTAGTTGCAACTGTTGCTCCATTTGTTGCTGCGGTTTGTGTTACAGTTGCCACTGTCTCTGCTTCTGTTGCAACCACATCCTTTGTCTTGGCAATAGTCAATAAGCCTAATTTACTTGCTGCTGCCTTAAATGCGGCACCTATTTCAGTAATCTTATCTCCAAGTCCACCAAGTGTTTCTAATGCATCTGCAAGTCCTGCTAGTGCCTGTAAACGCACCATAGTTTCCATGAGTGCTTCACTTTCTACACCCATTAAAGCCATTGAACTTTCGATTCCTTGAAATGCAGCAATACCAATTTGACCTACACCTGTAAGTCCCTTTGCCAGATTCTCCATTCCAGATCCCGCAGTTGCATTTACTACTGCCTGTGTATCAGCAATCTTATCCTTCAATTCACCGGCTCTTTCTGCCATCTCTTGAAATCTAGGATCAGCCTCATCCATATTCATCAATTCTTTGGTCAAGTTTCTCAACTCTTCCTTCAAGTTGACCACTGCGGATTCGTAATTACCGACATTTCTTTGATTGTCTCCTACTGCCTTATCAATTTGCTTTAACTCTTTGTCTAATCTTGATGCTTCTTTGGTAACATCAGCATACTGTTTTTGCAATTCAGTGAATGCATCAGTACCTTGCTGACCTGCCTGTTCCATTTGCAGTAACTGGGCACCGAGTTCTTTAGATGCATTCTTCATATCACGTGCAGCGATTGACAATTGCTTGTAGGCATTTGCTTCATCCTGTACGGTCTTTTGCTTCTGTTGGCTTCGCTTTATTTCATCCTGCTCTGCCTTTTTGTTCATTTCAGCAGTACGAATCTTTTGTTGCTCGGTTTTCTGACGTTCCTGCTCAATTTTCTCCAACTGTTGCTCTGCTTGGGCATATTGCTTCAATGCTTCTGCTTTTGCCTTATCAATCTTAATAGATTCTTCGGTCATGGCTGATGCTTTGCCAGTAACCTTGATTAAGTTCTCAATTTCTGTCGTAGTGGACAAAGTAGTCGCACTGATGGACTTTTTCATCTCTTCCGCAGACTTTTTCATCTCTGCAGATAACTTATCGAATGTCTCGATTGTCTTTAATGCACTATCTCGCAATCCTTTGAAGAGATCTTCCTCTTCAAATATATCACTAGCCTTTATTTGCTTTGCCATATTCTTCTATCAAATTAAAGTATTGTCTCACTGTTATGTTCTTCGAATCCAAAAATGTACCCAACCACTTCGACAAATGTATCAATGTCTGATCAATAGTTACGTTCACACCACTATTTTCGAGCATAGTTTGCATTCTCGTAAACTTTATTTCTGCATCTGTCAACTTTCTTCTATCCTGTGTAATGACATATTCCAGTCGAATCAATGCAATTTCCTTCATCAACATCATTGCCTTCTTGTGGAGTCCGGTCAATCCATATTCTTGCAAGTACGAATCATAAATTCTTTCCCATGCCATCTTATCCTGCCGAGAAGTGCCTTTTCCTTCGATTCTAGCGTACTTTAACTCACCTGCTTGACACTTTATCCAATTGTACAATTTCATGTCGTCAATGCTCTCGTAATAACTTTCTAACTTGTTCGTAGCATCTTTCGAGTACTTCTTCCCGAAGTTTTGCTTTACTCTCGTCAGCAAGTCCAATAATCCCTTCGCCATACTTTTCAAATAAATTTGTTCTGTTGCCTGTTTTGTCTGTTTTCATCGGATCTGCATCAATAGTCAATTCCAGATCCCCAAGTGTTACTTCCATCGAACGATAGAATGCTCCGGTGTCTTTCAAGGTGTAAGGCGTTCCTTCTACTTTTTCGGGATTATACATGTTCTCTGTCGCCCACGAATAGTATCCAATAACATCCCCAGTTTCATCAATACCTTGTTCAAACAACTGATGTATCCGTATCAAATCTAATATAAATTCTTGGAATTGTGCCTCACTAAATATACTACGCCATACTTCTCTGGTCTCGAACTGGGATACATTTCGAAGCAAATTCATGACTTTAGTATTTTCAAAAAGACTACTCATATCCAACAAATTTACACCAAAAAAAGAAAGGGATGCAATTGCACCCCCTTCTAATTACTATTTTGTTCAATCTATGCTTCTTTAGCAAAAACATCACTAGGTTTTCCACCATTCCATGTTTCAGTTACTTTTTTTACTCTTTGCAAAATCGAATCAAGTTGTTTCTCATTCTGAAACAATTTTTTTCGTTTGAAAAAGTCTTGCAACTTGTCTACATTGAATTTAGTGCCATCTTTGAACTGTCCTAGATTAACACTAATCTTACCTATATTGAACTCGTATGCTTGATTGTACAATTCTACGATTGCTCTTTGTGATCTGGCACCGTTCTCTCTTGCCGAATAATACTTTAGTGCATCATTCAAACTTTGAAATCCTCGTATGCCATCTAGCGTAAACGGTATCTTTTTCTTTTGTGCCATAACAAATTAGTTTGCAGTCCAAGTGTACGAACCAGTGTATCCGGTACGAACAATAGTCAAAGTGTACGAATCACCACCATTGAAACCAAAGTCCAAAGTGTAGTTACCTTCAGTTGGCAAGTTCTCAACAACAGAGTTTATTGACTCAACAGTAGACGTGTCATTGTTGTACAATTTGAAGTCTGACAATGTTGCTCCCTTGAACAAGATAGGATTCAATGCAGTTCCGTAGTCAAGTTTTGCATCAAAAGTGATGTCTTGACCTGCGATCTCAACAACATTTAATACATTAACATCTACAAGACCATCAAGTGTGTTGAAGTCAATACCTGCTTCTGTTGCAGTAATCATGTACAAAGTACCTTCATCGAATAAACGATCAAAGTCAAATGCAACCATGATTTTCTGAACTGTTGCATCAGTAGCAAACATCAACTTCGGATCGAATGAAGGATTGTCTACTTTGATAGGATACAAATAGTCTCCTACTTTAGAACCAACCAAGTTACCATTGATGTCAATGATGTAAACACCGAAATCCACACAACGATTGTTTTGCAATTTGCTTAACAATGTAGGTGAACTATCATCTGCCCACAACTCTCCAGAGAAACTACGTTTTCCTTGACGTAGGAAAACCATACGACCACTGTTTGCTTCTTCAAATTTCGAATCTGCCTTTGGCAATTCTACGTTCTCGAATACAGGTAGCGGAAACCAACGCAATGATGAATCTGCTTCATTAACCAAATCTAACCAGTTTGGCAACTGGCTAGTCAAATCAATGAAGTTATCATTTCCTGCGTTATCTTTTAACGGAACCATTATCAGTTTGCTTGTTACAGACTGAATAGGTACACAATTCGGGCGACCAGTGTTGGACAATCCCATATTACAATTACATCCTGCCATTTTTTCTATTTTTTTGCGTTAACATTTACAATTTTCTTTATACTTTTTCAGCACAATTCTTAACTCTACTCCCGATAAATTAGCATCCAAGATATTCTGAAACATCCCTTGATCCTTTTCTACACCAAATCTACTAAAAGAATACACATCATAACTCTCTACTCTTACAAATTTCCTGTCATTGTTGATTACTTTGATTATTTCATCCACAAGATTTTCCATAGGCAATACTACCTGCTCTCTGTGGTCGGCTACATAGAAGTCAGTAACATTGGTCTCGTCTAATACGAACAAACGTAATTCAGATTCCCAATCAAATGTACTTTCTCTTCCAAATGCCTTATACTTAATCAATTCTAACAACCATACGATAGGTGTCTTATTGAGCAAATCATTATCTGCAATTGTCCATTCTCTGTTGGCTGATATTTTCGTACCAGTCAACCAATATGGCATTGCTAATTCGATGTCTCCTTCCAATGGACCGGACTGACCTACACCAACGATATACTGATCATCTACTACTTGCGTAATTGTCCAAACAAGACCATTTGAATCAGTGCAAGTTTTACCTATTCTCGCCCATTTAGTCTTACAACAGTAAGTTCTTCCGGTCAATACATCATAAGTGCCAACAATTACATTGTCGACATTACCAACGATATTCTGAACTATTGAAGATACTTCCTTTGTCATAACCAATATGCGTATTCTAGGTTCTTACCTGCAAACAAACGATAGTCTCCCTTTCCAATATACAAGACTTCCATGATTGCATTCGTGATACTGGGATCATTTGCATCTAGTTCTAGCATGTCTCCAACTTGGTAATTGATACCTCGTTCGATATTCTTTAACTCTTTGACTGATCCTGTTCCAAGCGAATCTACAGAAATTGTAGCATCATTGTTACCATCTTGAATAGTGAGTACATCACCTACTGAATATCCTTGACCACTATTGTCTGGACTAGCAAGTGTTACACCACCACCATTGGTTTGAAGTAACAATGTGCATCCACTACCTGCTCCACCTGTAGTTGCAGAAGGTGTCATACTATTGACATATCCTGTTCCTGCGTTGGTTACAGTGTTAGTGTATACTGCTCCTATCAAATTCATCATAACATCACACTGAAATCCTGTTCCGGATCCGTTGATCCATGCTGCCTGATAGTAGTTCTGCAAATAGCCATTACCAATGTTTGGAAACCAAAACTCAATTACTTGACCAGTAGGCGAACCTTGATTGTACAACATATATGCTTGAATAGCACGATATGTTTTTACTGATTCGTTATACCTAGTGTACATCAAGTTGTTCAAGGTAGGTACATTCTGACTATTCTCGCTTGTGGGCATAACTTGTCCAAAGGGTGTCATCTGATTGTACAAGTCTTTGGCATATTCAAAGTAGATGAAGCCTTTCAACATATCCAAGATTCCTTCCGACTGGGCAATTTCATTGAACATAAGTTGCTCGTTGAACGGTTCGAATATAGTCAAAAAGTTAGGGGACTTGGGAGTACTACCTCCCAAATCACCCATAAACTCATTGTATAACTCAACTCCGAACAACTGAACAAGGTACTTTTTCTCGTACCGTTCAATGTATGTCTCAATCTTTGCGGTATCATACATACCACGATGCAATTGAAACTTACCTACGAAATCACTTGGTGTCAAAAAAACCATTACTTCTTCAATTTACCTAGTCCTTGTTTCAAAAAGATTCTAGCGAACTCTCCAGTAACTTTCCAGATTGTGCCTTTAGGCATACTTCCGGACTTGCCATTGGATTCAAATTCGTACTCTTCTTTGTCATCAATGTCCACGTGAACATGCAATCCTTTCTCATCTTTGGTGATTTCCACGTCTACACGCTTCGTATCAAGGGTGGCTTTAAGGTTGCCTTTGCCATCCGTAACCAACGTTGCATCAACCTTTGGTGTATCTACCTTAATGTCTACAGGTTTGCGTTTTCTATCAGTTGCCATGTTGTGCTAATTTAATCGGTTGCTAATTAAGGCTTGTTAATTGCAGTGATACAAGTTGCGATTACACCTTTACAGAATGCATTCACGTCATTTGCTTTAACGTAGTGTACCAAACGTGCTTCTGCAAGGATTGATACCATGTTACGTTGGAAGTCATCATTCACGTATCCTACAGAGATGTTCATATCTTCACGCATACGGATATTTGACTTGCTCATATCACCTACCAAGAAGTTACCTGCAGTCATCCAAGTTGTAGAAACACAAGTTAACTCGGCTACCTTTGGCTCTCCTGTCAAGTTATCAACATAGAAGATAGGGTACGTGTACTCACCAACAGAAGTTTTGGTCAATTGCATTTTAGCAACATCAACTGGATTCAAAACTACGTGTGTAGGCGTGAATTTAGATGCTTGAATGTTTGCTACTGCAACACGAATAACGTCAGCAATGTTTGCTTGTGGAACAGATGCTGCAAAAGTACCTGCTGCAAAAGTAGGTGCTGTTGTCAACAATCCTTCCAAGTTAGCACCAACACCAGTACCATTCAAGATTCCGTTTTCAATCTGATCTTCAAGCGTAGCCAAAAGGTCAACATTGATTTCGTTACGAACAAAGTTCAAATCTTCAAGCATTTCTTTAGAAACCTTGATCAAACCTGCTACTTTCTTCACCTCTTTGGATACCTCTTGGTACTTCAACTCACCTTCTGTCTTAACTCCTGCTTCTGCAACAAAAGATGCAGAAGAAATTAAGGTCTGCTGAATGTAAGTTACAAACTTGCTAATTGTAGTTCCTACGTTCACAACTTGACGAAGTTTTGGTACTTGACGAGCAATGCGGTTAACACCTGCTTCAAGTGTAGACAACGCAATGTTTCCGGTGTAGTCTCCTGTAATTGTAGTATCTGCCTTGATATTCAATTCAATTGACTTACCACCTTTGATGGCTTCCAATTGACCTTCATATCCTTTTACTACTTGATCACCGATGTTACCAAGTCTTTTAGGATTCTCCTTTTTTGACTTTTCTGCCATTGCTTCCAATTTTGCTTCGAATCCTGCGATTGCAGTTTCAATTGCTTGACTTTTTTCAGTCAATCCTTTTAGTGAATCAATATCACTTTTCAATTCTTGAATGTCTGACTTTTTAGCCATTCCACTCATCTTTTCGTTGAACTTTGTTTCGATTTGCTCAACTACTTGTTCCGGCGTTAGATTTTCTGCCATTTTTTTTAGATTTTTAGGTTACTAATTACTTTACTCCAATCAAATGAATTGCCTAATCCAGTTGGCTCACCAGTTACAGAATGCTTGATACCAATCGGTTCTGTCTGTGCAAGTAACAATAATTGACTATTCAAATACTTTAATTTCATTTCTAGTTCGTACAATCTTTCATCTGTACCTTGTCCTCTTGTGATTGCTCGTGCCACACTATCAATATCACTGGACAATTTCTGGGCAAACGAAATTCTTTGTTCTGATTTCATTACCTCTACCACAGGTGTCATATCATTTGCACCAAAAAGCACTGCAGATCCCTCATACAGTTTTACTTCTGTTATCAAATAGTATCCACCTTTTTCAATGGTCATATCCTCAACCCACTTAATCTTATCTGCAACATATTGAAAACCAATACTATGCTCACTGATTATGCCATCTTGATAATCCTGCCATGCATCCTCACCTTTGGTACTCATACCACATTTGGCTACTGCAAACAATCCAAAATCATCCTCTTGTAAGGTCAAGAATTTACCTATCTGATGCTCCCAATCATGGTAACGCAAAAATGCAACCTTTCTGTTGGATGCACTTTCTGGACCACGTTCAATGATACTTTTGGTGAATGCTCCCTTTTGGATCATATCATCATCACTATCAATGTTTCCAAACTTTGACAAGTAAATTGCTACCTCTCTTTTGTCGGTAGACATGTCCTTTATCTCGCCAGTTGACTTAATTGAGTACTTGCTTATTTCCTTTTTCATGCTCAAATATACATTAAATATCCATCATAGTACGAATTTCTTCCTCTGACAAAGGTACTCCCATATTGATTATCTTTTGCAAAGTGTCTGCCTTTGTGCTTTGAACTCGTGCAATTCGTTCCTCATCCTCTTGTAATACCTTCAAATGACCAAAGTCTGCTTCTAGGTAATAACCTTCGTCAGACAGTCCCCATTGTTGGCAGATTGCATCATACATCTGTTGTGTCTCCGGAATGATTGTGTCAGTATACACCATTCTGATGCTATCTCGTACATTGGTGAACGTGCTACCTTGCTCACTTGAAAAAAGGTTGGCATTCAATCCGTATGCATCAATGATTGCTAGTTTGTCAGCAGTCATTTCCTCAAACAACATCAAATCCCTAGTGGGAAAGGACATAGGCTTCCAATCGACTTGTGCTTCGGTGATTATCAATTCATCCTTGCTTCGTCTGTACCAGTCCATCTGAATGTTCTTCTTCTCTTGTGGATCCATTGGCATTGCTCCTGCCATATCCGTTTTCTGTGCAGACAGGATTCCTATTGCTCCAAGATTCTCCAACAATACATTCCTTTTGTTGTATGCTGCCTTGATATTTGACAAAGGGTACTTTAGTGTTTCAATCTTTGACGAAGGATTGATTATGTTCATTCCATCTGTTGTGCATAGGTACAAAATCTCCTCAACAGTGAAGTTCTCGTAATACTCGTCATCATAAGCAAACTTGTATCCTTCGATCAAGCCATCTATGTCCATTTGTTTCAGTGTCTTGCCAGATAACTTAATCTGCATCTTATGACTGGGTAACGGAACAATCAAGTTCCTTACTCCTAGTGTTCTTGCAGGTGCGAATGCAAATGAGTTTGAATAAAGGGCATCATTAACAGACAAGCAGTATATCACATCACTCCAAGACTGTGTAGGATTTGGCTTTGCTATCAAGTCATATATCCAATGCTTCTCGACCTTGTTTCCATCCTTGTCGTAAAGACATGGCATTGCAGCAGACATCATTGATGCTCGTTTGTCGATTACTGCACGTAACTCCGGTATATCCAAGTAATGTCGGTATGCATGATTAGTGTCAATCCATACTGCCTGTTTTACTCCCCATATCTGATTCTGATAAGGCAAATACTGACGGAATTGCTCAATATATCTACGGTTTCTGTTGAAGTTAAACCCCAACAGATTCTCGAGAAAGTTCCAATTATTCGTATTATCTAACATTTCATAACATCATTTACCTACAAATTTATACTAAATTCCTAAACATGGACTGAACAAATATAGATAATCCTGCTAAACAATCTGGTGCATCGTCATGTTTATTCTTTCCTTCCTTACTGAAACTCACCACATTTTGCATAAATTGCTCACTATCTGCGTTATCATTCTTAACAAAATTCATGTTGTTCATGATATATCCTGCGTTCATAATGATCCTAGTAATTTTGTTCGTGCTATTGTACACTTGCAGTACTTTGGTTTCTGTAATTGTTTGCAGTTGTCTAGCAAACATGGCTCCCATTGAATTACTTTCCACTCTGACATAAGATACATTCCATTTCTTTAACTTCTCGGCACACATCGGAATTGTAATGTCCGTATTATCTCGGTTAAACAGGTAGTCAACAATGTACAATTGCTTACCAATTACCACTGCTACTGCCATTGAAGTGAAGTCTTTACCCATGTCGGACACATCAATGTATGCTACTGCTCCCTCGATTCTGGACACTTCATTACCAGCAACATCAGTAGTCTTGCTGATTAGTGCAAACTCTTCTTTAGTTACATATTTCAGATCCCTAAATAGACGACCTTCTACATCAATAGGTTGCTGCATGTACTCTGCTAACCAAATAGAATTTTCTGTCCTCTTCTTCTTCTCTAGGTACTCATCTGTTGTCATTACTGATTCACAGAATGTTTCTCCTTCTTCGGTCAATGCAGGTACAACAATACTCTTGTCATATATCCCATCATCCATTTGCTTACCAATAACATCTCTGATTGACCATCTTGTTCCTATGTCAATTCTAGCACAACCAGTTTCAAAACGTGAATCATGTGTTGCTTCCTTCCATTGCAGGATACGATCATTCTGTGTATCTGATAGTGCATCTTCCATACCTCGATACAAGTCATCCGTAATGGCTACGTTACTAGCACCAAAACCAATGATTGTACCACCTACACCTGCTCCAAAGTATCCTACCATCTTTGAGTGATTTGTATTCCACCCTTGCAGGTTTGCCTTATCATCAGACAATCTTACATTTGGAAACACCTGTCCATACCGGTCATGCTTTAGGATTGCTCGTACATCGTAACTGAACTTGATATACAAGGTTGCAGTACATGTGTTCCTCATTACTGACTTATCTGGATTTCTACCCAGTGTCCACGCACAAAACAATGAAGTTATGTAGGACTTTCCTGCACGTGGCGGCATACTTACAGATAGGGACTTAATGATTTTCTCTTCTACTTGTTGGAAGGCATCAGCAATTTCCTTTAGGAACTCTCTTGATTCGAAGAACTCTCTATCCATATACAAACAAAATCGCCAAAAGTCTCTTCTAGCGATTTCCTGTCTTAAGTATTGCTTTACTGCTTCCTTGCTATTGTTCATCCTCTTTCAACAATTCCAACATCTCCTGTGTAGACAATCCACTCAAATCTGGCATGTCTTTCTTGATTTCCACTTCTTGTTTCTCAACATATCCTCTGTGCTTGGCTTTGGTCTTTAGGAAAAAAATAATCTCGGCAGTCTTACCTTCCTGTATGTTGGTCATTAACTTGGTCTCAACTAGGTCAATGATTGCTTCCTGTTGTTCTTCACATGCCTTGTCAAATTCCTTTTCTTCCTTTCTCCATTCATAGTAGGTATTTCTACTTATGCCTACCTTCTTACAAGCATGACTTATGTTTCCTGCTGAATTTAGCAGTGCTTCTACAAACACATCTTGCAGTTGCTTCCTTTTTTTAGGTGTCATCTTTGTCATTTTACTCGTAACAGTCGAATGAACTCTTCTGCGAATGAAGTTCTAAACAACGATCTACGAAAGTTTCTATTCTGTTGCGATTCCAGTATGGTCATTGATCCTATGTGCATCATGATTCTCTCATGCTTTGTTAGGACTATCCGGTACTTCATTCTCTGCAATGTTCGTTTTATCTTTTTCATCTTATCTCAATAATGTGTCTACTACGCTATATCTGACATCCATGTTTAACAATTCTTGGTATTTCTGTACCTCATCTATGAACGTAATCATCTTCAATTCTACTCCAATTTCATTCAAATACTCCGGTGTTACTCCATATTTTAGGCAATTACTACCGGTCAAGTACTGTTTTGCTCTACAAATTTGCAGGATTTCTCGGATTTCTTCCTTACCTGTTACTTCTTTTGTGGTCAAATTTGATCTCATGACAATTTCAGTCCTCTTTCCCAAGTACTTCACCATTGCCTTGTAATGCTCGATCATGAACTGGGCGTAACTGGTACCTTCGTACTCACATAACTGATCATAGAACTCAAAGTCTTTTCCGTAGTACTCCTTGATTTTGTTCTTGTGGTCTGCCTTGAACTCTCCAGTGATTACGGTTTCTGCAATTTTCGTTCCTTTGGTTACAGGTATTGTCAACCATTTATCCTGTCCATTACATTGCAATTTTGCCCTGTTTTCGTAGTCCCTAGTGTTTATCTCGGTCTGATCCAACAAAACTATTCTGTCTACTGATCCAATTCTCACCAAATGCTCCATACTTGGTAAGTATCTTGGCTGTGTAATCATTACTTTCATATTGCTTCTATCAATTTAAGTACAAGTCCCATTATTCCCATTCCTGCCAAAACTAGCAAAACTTTTTCGTATGTCTGATTCATATTTCATTTATTACTGATTTCCAATATCTTAAAAATGCTATCAACTCTTGACTTCTTGTGATTCCAACGGATCCCTCGTCTAGTATGTCTTTGGCTACGTGCAGTGCCAGTTTACCATATTTACTTCGTAATTGCTTTGCTTTTTCCTTCGGTTCTATCATGACAAATTTTTTTACAATCCACAATATCCACTATCACATTCGTTGAAGTCCTCTAGTGCAAGTTCTATTTGCATTCTGTGCTTCTTGATTTTGTCATAGGTGATACCTTTCTTCCACGTTCCCTTTCCTGCTCCACCTTGATTGTTCTCCTGCATTCTGAACCACTCCATCTTGTTAGGGTGCAACTCAAACATCTTGTTCAACAATATCTCGTTCCGGTGGAAACATCCAACACAATTATTCATGTATGCGAATCTCACCGGCTTGTCATTCCAATACTTGACAATGTTGTCCTTGTATATCTGATCTTCTATCAAAGGGAAAACAGGTTTCTGCCATGCAAATTCCTGCCATTTGTTCTTTCCACTAGGGTGCTTACTGACTGTTGCCTTGATTACTGACAATCCATTTTCATCAGTCTTGGCTACCATTCTGTCTGCTCGGCTTAATTCATTTGCTCTGAATCCGATTCTGGTCTCAACAGGTTCTCCTACATTGTGATACCACCATTCGAACATTGGCACCAACTTCATATTTGTAGTGCAATACCTTGACACCAAATTAGGCAACCAGCCACCCTTATCTCGTATCAAATCTTCAAATGTCTTACCAGTAACCCAAATGATTTCAGATCCGAGAAACTGCTCTAGGTCAAACATTGTGTGAATGATTATGTCATCTTCCAATGTGCCGATAAATTCAGTGCCTATTTTGTCTGATACCATCTGTCTCAACTTCTTGTCTGGGAACAAACACGACTTATCATTGGTACGAACCAACGCAAAAAGGTTAACATCTGCCTTATAGTTTGCGGCTATATAAGCAGATGTCTGACCTCCGGATATGCTATTTACTGTTTTCATCAATAGAAATAACCTTGATACTCACAACTTTTTGGCTCATCTTCCTTGTACTCCCACTCTTGTATGTGCTGAACCAAGTTCGGAGACTTGAACTTTTTACCACTGAATGCTAGTCTGATACCTTCGTCTCTCAATCTTCCGTATTCCATGTCCGGATCTACATCTTGATTCTCGTAGAATCCATTCATTTCTGCGAGTAGCACGTAGAAGTCCTTACCTCCAAACATGCCATAGCCTTCATAATTTGGCTCGAACCATTTGTTTCCTTTGTCATCAAGAAGCCATACTCCAAATGTTTTGCGTCTTGAATAGTGATTAGCAATTGACTTGCTTGTGTCTTGTGTTTTCCAACTAAAGAATCCCATAACTATGTGTTTTATGTTTTGTTTACCTAGTAAAGATACGACATTGAAGTGAATATACAAAATAATTTTGTAGTTATTTTCGTCATTTATCAAAGTTTTTTTGCCTTCTCCTCACAGTACGGAACACTTCTGCAGCCTTATATCCCACATCAATACCGTATGCCATTGCAGTAATTCGAATGTGTTCTTCTCGTCTCATGCCAGTGTACTCAATTTTGTAGCACTGCATTGCTGCTACTTTGGCTGCTAACTCTTCTTCATTCAATTCTACATACAAATCTGGTGCAAATCGAACACTGTTATGATTGCTACTACTCAATACAGGGAACTCGTAAATTGCATCAACATAGGTACTTGGTTGCATACGACATGCCACCTTCACACATTTGCTTACGATTTCATGATCCTTATTCACGTCTGATTCAAAATGCGTAAACACTACTTCCGGCTTAAACCTTTCTAGGTGCATTTCAATTCTCTTCGTTACATCTATCTCATTGTACTCGTCAAGTCTTTGGTCTGCAAACTTTTCCTTGAATACTCCCCAGTGTCCAAATGTCTGACTATCAATTTTTGGTCCGGCACCTAGATGAACAGATGCATTGTAACTTTGCTCCATCAATTGCGAAAAGTCTGGTATCTCACCTCTTTCCATTGTGCCTAATGTCATAATCAAAACACCAACATCCCAACCTGTAGACCTCATCTGCTTGATTGTTCCACCACAACCTAACACTTCATCGTCATTGTGTGCTACAATAACCAATGCTTTTCTCCTACTCTCCATACAAATCATCATATTTGATTACAAATTCTGTACTTTCTAGATCATCCATCCATAATTCATGGACTTGATGCTGATCAATACTTTCTATTACTTTTAACATTCCAGATCCAAATGCAATTTCTTTCGAATTACCACACTGAATCATTTCTTCTGCCTGTTCTCTTAACTCTGTGATTGTCATAACTTTTTTTTAGTCTTGGTCAAACAAATTCATATTCGGATTGTGTAAAGATACTTTTTTCTTCTCCTTCTTCCATTGGTACATCTGTTCCAATTCCTTGTGCAACTTCATTTCATCCTCGTACATATCATCCGGAATGTTATTGAGTTTGGCAGATTCATCAAAGAAGAACTGATCTCCACGACCTAACCTTTTGCCAACATCAGTAAATTGATCATAGCAATAATCATGAATCGTTACCGGATGAATCATGTGCCTTAAATCTACATACTTACAGAATTGATTGTCAATTACTCTTGACTTTGGACTTCTCACTAACAAGATTAGTGCATGACAAAAAACGAGTTGAGCAGCACCTTCTCGCTTGTCTTTTTGGAAATCCATAAATGTCTGATACAAAGCATTGACTTGTACACATGCTATTGGATTTGCTAGTCCTACATCTTCCGATGCTATTACTCGCATTCGATACCATGCATACTTATGAAATCCCGAAATCAACATCTCGGTTCCCATATACATTGCTTCATGTTCCATGCCTCTGCGGACATACTTTTGAAAGGCACTGACTACATGATAAAGATTGTAGCCACCTTTGGTCATTGGGTTAAATTGTTCACTCATAATACTTGTTTTGTTATACAAGTAAATATACGGAATAATTGTGTTTATACCAAATTATTTTTTCAATATTTTCAGAAAAAATTCATACCTGTTTAGGTCTGGTCTGCTGATCAATTCCATTCTACTGTATCCCATTTTGTAGATGTCTGCCAACAATCTAGGCATATTGAAGTAAAACTGATCATCATCTTTGAAATCCACACAATCTTGAAAGCCATTGAATATCAATCCTACTTTTGACATTTCAAGCATGTTCTTGATACTTTCCAGTGCTTCTTGATAATACTCTTCCGGATCCGCATCTAACTTCAAATAATACACTCCTATACATGCTGCATAGTCAAACTGATAGTCTCTACTGAATCCATAAACATTCTTCCATTTCTGGGCAAACGACTGGATACTTTCATTCACCACTTTACATGCATCATAGTGTCCTAATCTAGTTTCCAACCATTCGTAAAAAAATGGCAATGGCTCAATACCAATATACCTGTTCTTGTTGAATGCATAAAAATAGAAACTGTTCACTCCATTACCTGCACCAAACTCGGCAATTGTCATTTCTGCCTGTTCTAGCATACTACATGCTATCTCGTATCGAGTAGCACATGCCTGTTCATTGTCCCACGCACATCCTTTGCCAGATAGTCCATGTTCTTCGTTCTTTTTCTCATAGAACTCCTGTAGCGACTTTTTCATCAAAACGGTATTTTTAGTGTTCTTTCATACTGGTGCTGCAATGTTCTCAATGCAGTTGACTTCTTCAACTCGATTGCATCACCAAACTTTGCTCTCAATTCCAACAAATCTTTCTTTTCCGATTCCAGATCCCTAATGTCTGCCATGCCACCTTCACTCTTGAATGTACCACCCTTACTGCAGAATGCAAATCTTTGGTCTATGTAGGTCATTCTATTGTAGTGTGCATTCAACGCACTCAAAAAATAATCTGTAGATCCTATCACATCGTCAGGCATTTCATCCATCTGAAATCCTTCAAGAAATCCCATCTGTCCACCTATTACGAATCCAGTCAGTTCCAGTGGTCTCAAACCTTTGTACATCAATGGCTTGTTCATCTTACCGAATCCGAAATACTTTACTCCTAATTGTCTTGCAACATCAGCATTGGACTGAATCAAATAATAAATGTCAACCGGATCCACGTGCGGTTTCTTACCATCATCATACAGGTTCAACAAATAATCCATGTCATCATCCAACATGAACACGTTCGGGTACTGCTTGTATATCCACTTTACCTTTGCTGCATATCCAATCACATCATCGGGGTGTGCAATGATCTCGCAATCCACATACTGCTTGTACTCTTCTACCTGTGATTCTGGTACACAAACTGCGGAATTTGCTACTGTCTTGTGAGTAACAATTGTCTTTGCTCTCTTATGACTTAAAATTATTGGCTTACAAATTTCCATCACCTTCTACGAATTTAGCCATGAACTCCTTGTATGGCAGGACATATCCCTTTCCTATCTTATCCTTTTCGTTCTTGTAGTTCTTGTACGATTTCATCTTATCCACTCCCAGTGTCGTTCTTAACCTCAAATTGTCCATGTCATTTTCACAAACAATAAGCATGTAGTCATACTTTTCATTAAACTTTGGTACAATCGGATACTCGCAGTTGTTATTGTCAAACTGCTTCAACGATCTTTCAAATTCTGATTCAATTTTTTCCAATTCTGATCGATTGAAACCAATTTCTTCCAACTTGTCTTTGGAGAACATCATGCCTAACTTTTCAAAGTCAAACATACCTGCACTCCTGTTCATTCGGATATTCAATTCCTTTTCCTCTTCCTCTGGCAGATTCAATTCAATTACTGGTACCGTTTCATGTCCCAGTTCCTTCCATGCTCTCAACCTTTGGTGACCACTGATAATTATGTTCTCCCTTCCTTCAAACATATTGACTAATACAGGATCCAAGAAGCCATACTTTTTCAAACTGTCTCTCAATCCTTTGTAGTCTTTCATGTTTAACTTTCTAGGATTGTAGTCTGCTCCCTTTAGTTCGGAGATACTTCTTTCTTTAATGTTCATAGTAGCATCCATATTACTGCTGAAATTATTGTTAAAATTGTTATTCTTAAAAAACCAAGCAATCCATACTTTGGCTGACACCACATCGTGAATGCAGGGTGAGCATAGTTCGGTGCCAGTATGCCGGAAGCAATACGATCCAACAAATAGACTGCAAATACAAAAGGCAATAGGCACAATCCTATCGTCAATCTTAATACTTTCAATGTTCTTTTCATAATTTTTTCTCTAAAAAAAAACAAGGCGGCATACATAGTACACCACCCTGCTTAAAACAAAACATAGCACATGAATGAAATGGCTACTGAACAAATATACACATCCTTACGGACTTTACAAAAAAATAGGTCGCAATGACCTATCTTTCTTGATTTCTTCTTAATTACTGAATACATCTGATTCCTCTGCTTCTGAATATTCGTCAAAGAAAAACTCCTCTCCAGTTTCAAAATCAGTAACTAGATATTCAACATCTCTTCCGAGCATTGAACAAATTGAGATTCCGTTCTCCAACGCTATGTAGACATATCCACTGCGTGAATTGAAGCCTACTTCCATAATGTCCTCTCTAGAACAATTATCTGCATAGGACTTCCATACTTTGCCTAATCCTACTGCTTCTAGGTGTGCCGGATTGGCTAAATTGTGCATTACTAAATCTTTCATGTGTGTTTTGTTTTGTTTCTTATGTAAATATACGAAGTAATTGGATATACCCGACAAGAAAAACGAAAAAAAGTAAGGTTATTACACCTTACTCTCCTTCATTCTTTTTCCGATTCTCTCGATAGTATCAATGTGCATACCTCGTTCTCTTCTTAAAAAACCTAGCAATTGCAGTGGGTGAACTCCTACTTTATTTGCGAATCCTGTAGGTGTCTCACCTGTTTTTGCCAAGTGCTTTTCAATTACTGCGACAACATCGTCTGCAATTGTACTCAATTCTGATATATCTTTTATCTTCATGATCTATTTATTAAAACGGTAAGTCATCATCATCTTCCTGCATTCCTCTGATTGCTTCTTCCTCAAAGTTCTGCTCTATGTTGCCTTTTGCTCTGCCAGTCGGTCTTTCTGGTGCGTTTTCTGGTGCGGATCCGCCTTCTTGCTTGAAGGACATCGACCACGCTTCCAAAGTTACAAAGTATCTCGTCTCCAATGTGTTTGGATTCTGCCATGCTCGACCTTTGATATTGATATTTACATCAACGATTGAGCCTACCTTGTAGAACTTGATTATCTCCACTTTGTCCTGCGACAACTGTATTGGATACGTCTGTGGATACTGTTCCTGTGTCTCTACAATGAACTCCAATTTCTGAAACTTTTCAGATACTTGTTGTACTTGACCTATTGCTAGGATTTTTCCTGTGATTTTCGCCATTTTACTTGATATTAAATTGTGATTTTAAGTTCTCCCATTCTAGTCTTGCTAACTCGATTCTGTCAATGATCTGACTTTCCAATGTGTAGTCTCGATCATATCTCAATGTCGTAACTCGCATATTCAATGGCAAGTCATTGACCTTATGCAACTCCAGTGGCTCCCATGCCGGAATCAATGTCGGATTCGTTTCTATCAAACAATAGTCCAAGTATGCATGCTCTCTGTCGTACAACATCATGTATGCTCTCAACTGCCATTCATATAGCGAACTACCTGCATCTTCTTTAAACAAAGGGAAGGTCTTTTTCGACCATGACAACTTCACATCTCGAATGTACTCGTCTGCAAGTATATCACAGGTACCTCGCATGATGTCGGCATCCATTGTAATCATGTTCTTCTTGTACTTCTTGTCATATACAAGATTCAACAACTCTATTCCTTCATCCTCTTGCGTGATTCCTTTCTCGATTTCCTTACCAGATAGTTCATCCTCATATCCCAAGTACACCTTCTTGAATAATGTCTTGATATACGTCTTACCACCTACTGATAACTCTCCTTTGGACTTACCATTTGCCATGATATTTCCTATTGCACTAGGTCTTAATCTTAACTGACCTGCTTCATTCAGATACCTGCTCTTGTTCATCTTTGCTTTCTGTTTTACGGTTACTTAATTTTTCTTGTTGCTCTGGCGTTAGTTCAAATGTGGCTAACAATGCTTTTTCTGTGTACTCACCTGCATCAATCAATGCTACTGCTTTGTCAAACCTTTCGTTTGGAATCTTTGACTTTTTCTTGACTGCTTTTTCTGGTGCTTTTTGCTTTGCCTGTGGCGTTGCTATTTCTTCTGAATGCGTAGTGTCTGCATCATCTATTTTACCTGTTGGCACCATGAACATATACAATAATGCGTACTTTAATGCATACGTTGTGGCTTTTCCGGCACCTTTGTCCTGTGAATCAACACCATGTCCATATCCACAAACTTCAATGCTCTCACCACTTGTATGCAATAGCAGATACTTTGTTCTTACCTCTGTGAACACGCTTTGCTTACGTTTGACACCATAGTTCGTGGTCTCTTCCCACTCGCTTGTGTGTACACTTGGCTCGATTGCTACCGGTAACATAACTAGTCCATGCTTTTGCATTGCTTGACCTATTACCTTTTTTACTTCTTGGTCTGGCACTCCTTTGTAGGACATCGCACCAGATCCCACAACTAATGACTTGTCAATTCCCTTGACTTCATTCATAACCGCATTTACGGCTTTTGCTAGGTTCTCCATGTTTTGTTTTATTTGGTGATACTTAATTTATACTTTTCCATTACTTCCTCAAATTGAAGCAAACAATCTTTTGCTGACTTGCCTTTGAGACCATAATACTTCTTAATGTCAGTGAACTTGATTCCTCTGAATTTCATTCCCTTTGCCATCAACTTCATATTGAAGTGATGCACTGCCAACTGATAGCCAAAGTAATCTATATTACCTTCTGCAGTGCTTACATTAGGTGCTTTCAACAAACCTTGTCTTACTTGTTCCTGTGCTTCTTCGAACTGTGTCATAACTTTTTTTTTAGATTCCTGTCATTCCTAGAAATATCTTGTACATGTAGTCCTCACAACTACCACAATCACCTTCGTGCAATACTTCTCCGGTGCTTAATCTGATCACCTGCCAGATGTCGTTTCCAATTTCGATTAGTTCCATAACTTTTTTTTATAGTAAACCTTCATCTGCAAATGAGAAGTAACCTTCTTCAGTTACAATAATGTGATCGAGTAATGTGATGTCTAACAATTTGCCACCTGCCTTAATTTTTTCGGTAACATTCTTGTCCTCTTGACTGGGCTGCAAATTTCCGCTAGGGTGATTGTGCGACAAGATTATCGAAGATGCTCCACAATTGAGTGCAACTGTGAACACCACTTTCGGATCCATAATAGTTCCGGCTACACCACCACTTGACAACTTGTAGAAACCTACAACCTTGTTAGCACGATTCAAGCATAGAACTATTGCTTCCTCTGTCCAACCAAATGTGTCAGCATCAAATATCTGTCTTAATGCATCATAGCCATTTTGGCTGCTAGTTACTTTGTACAACTCTGATGGCTTAACCTTGTCCATCTTGTAACTGATCTTAATTTCGGGTACTTTCATGTTTTGTTTTGTTTTATGATTACGATGTAAATATACGAAGTAATTTTGTATATGCAAGTTTTTTTTCGTTTTTTTTCGTTTTTTTTTACATACTCGATAACATGCTGACCAGTAATACTGTTGCTATTGCTGATCCCACAAACAACACTGCGTACCAATTTACTTTTTTCATTTTCTAGGTATACTGTGGACTATTTTCTCTCTCCTTTTTCAATGTGCTGATGTGCTGCATCATTGTGTTGTTTACTTCCTGCGTAGCATCTATCATAAACTTCAACATGTGGTAATAGGATTCTGCTACATTTTCTGCTTCCATTGCTAGTAAACTATCGGCTCTTGCGTATGCATCTGCCTTACCTACTGCTAGACCTTCTTCAAGCATTTCTGCCATTGTCTTTCTACGGACAGATTCTGTAGTGAACTCACATTCCTTCCATTGTTGCCTTGCCTTTCCCAGTTGCACCGACAACATGAACAAATTACCACACAACACTTTTCTTGCATACATCAAATCCTCGATATTGCTATAGTCTTTTGGCAATTCCTTGTACCACTCGACTACTGTGGTTACTTCTTCAATTACTTTTTCAATGTCTTGCATTTTTCCTTGTATTTACTGATTAGTTCTTGTACTTCTTCCTTGCTCCACTTCTTTGTTTCGTATGCCAGTTGGCTCAATGCTTCAAATTCTGGTACACCAATCTTCTTAATTAAGTTCTCCCTGTATCTGATCAAATTACCACTCAAATACGTATTACAGTGTTCACACTGCAAATGACAATTTCTTTCATCAAATCTCACACTTCCATGACCACCTTGACTGAAAAAATGCCCTGCATTCTCCTTCAATGGCTTTCTTCCACAGGATATGCACATACTTCCGGCATCTCTCAATCGAACATAACCATTGAACACCTGTTGTGCCATCTTCAAATAGTCTGATGTCGTAAGCAATGACTGCTTGATCTGTGCTTTTTTTTTCGCCCAGTCCTGTTCTTCCTTCTTCTTATTTTTTGACACCAACTGCATTGCTTCGATAGTCTTGCAGTCCGGATCCCAACAATACTTTTCCAGAGTACTGTATCTTGGCTTAAATTCTTGCCTACAATTTTTACACTTCTTCATTAGAACGGATTATCTTCATGGAAACCTCTGTATGTCTCGACCTGCTGAAACTGATGCCTTTGTTCACCATCCTCTGTCCATTGACTAGTTTTCAGATCTACGTTGAATTTCAAAATTGGCGTATCTCCTTCTCGATTCTTGGCAATTATGAACTCGGCTTTACCTTCTGTACTTTGACCATTTTCGTCTGTATCATGTCCATAGTACTCCGGTCTATGCAAAAATGCCACAATCGATGCATCTTGCTCAATCTCACCAGATTCACGAAGGTCTGGCAATATCGGTCTACTACCACTTTTACCTGCATCTCTACCTAACTGTGCCAATGCTATGCAAGGTATCTTCATGTTCTGACTGATATACTTGATGCCATTAGATGCTTCGGTTACTTGTTCGTACCTTGTCTTGCCTCTTTCTGGTGCAATTTTCTGCAAATAGTCTACAATGAATACCTCTACTTTGTCTGAATGCTTCAACTCGGTCAACTTCATCTTCATTTGCTGAATTGTCTGACTACCTTCATACAAAGTAATGTTCTTCATTTCGGGCATCGATATTACTCTGTGAATTTGCATCAATTCATCACTGCTGCATTGTCCATACTTAATCTTGTTGGAATCTATGCCTGTCAAGTTTGCAATAATTCTCCTCATAATCTGATTGTTACTCATTTCTAGATTGAAGTATGCAACCTTGCGTTTTTCGTGAAATACCAATTGACAAAGTGCTGCAACACCAAACGATGTCTTACCCATTGCCGGTCTTGCACCTACTACCATCATATCCACAGGTTCCAAGATTACATCTTTATTCAGATTCTTGAAACCAAGCAGGATACCACCTAGATCACCCATTCTTGCTCGATCATGCCGGTCAAGTACATCACGTATCACATCAGTCAATCCATTTTCTTCAACATACACCTCTTTGTTGAACTTCACAATTGCGTTATTCATCAAGTCAATGTACTTATCAAAGTCTATGTCATCTGACGACACAATTCTATGCAATTCCAACATTGTCTCCTTTGCTCCTTTGCTGACATAATTGTAGCGAATCATTTCTATGACATGCCCTACATTGTGGTAATCAATACCTGCCGGAACACCTGTCAATTTAGATGCGTATATCACCAATTTTTTACCACCTTCCTTCTTCATTGAAGTGGTGCCAACTGTCAACAGGTTTACTTCCTCTCCAGTGTCAAACAATTCCGACATTAACTGGTACAATTGCTTTTGCTCTTCAGTTTCCAACCACTCTTGCTTAATGATCCTAAACAAACGTGCTGATTCATCTTTTCTTGAAGTCATTATTATACCAAACAACAACTCCAATGGCTTACTCGATATTTTTTCAAAACTCATCTTGGTACATACTTTTTAGGTTGAACATCATTTTTCTGGCCATACGTGTCTAGCGTTTTTGACCTGCTGAAATACGAGATTGAAGCATACTTAAAGTCGTTCTCCTTGTGAAATGCATCTATTCTAACATTGTCCATAGCATATCGGATATTCTCCTTTGTATAACCTTCTTTGATACGTGCGTTAAACGACCTCTTGGCGTTATCGGGAATCACAGTACACTTTTTACCATATACCTTGTTGAAATAATCCAATAATGCCTTAAAATTAATTGCCTCGCCTTTAGGCGTAATATCTTCTCTTATCTCCTCTTCTCTTAACTCTTCTCTATACTCTTCTCTTATTGTTGAAGGGTGGTTTAAGGGTGGTTGAAGGGTGGTTTCTTCTTTCATCATAGCCTTGATTTCAGCACCCTTTTTACCTGCATCAGACAATTTCTTCTTGCGAACAAAAAACTCGTTTTTCTGCTCGTCTAGGAAACGAATGCGAACCATGTTCTCGTCAATCTCTAAAACACCGGCACCTGCCAGATCCCATATTTTACTTTCTACTATCCTCAACTTTTTACATGCCTGTTCGATTGTCAAATCACAGTCCCTGTGCCAGTAAAACGCACATAGGTTGACGAATATGCCTTGCAGTTCGTAATCCTCTAAAACTATGTCTCCGTTCAACCATTCGCCTGTAAAAAACTTGAAGTAAGGCAAATCTCTACTCATTTGTTATTCATTTTTGATTGATATACTCGGCACCATTGACCATTTATCTCTTCTTCTCGCCAGTTATCATAACCAACAAACATGTAATGCCAATCATAAGATACATCTCCGATTCTACCGGATGCATTGTTTGTCTGTCGAGCCATGATCTGTTTGCGTATTGCTTCCAAACCTTTAATCAAATCTAGTTCATCAGTATATGACATGTGAACTGTTAACTGCTTGGTCTTGGATTTCATATTTGTTTCAGATGTCTAAAAAATGATTCTGAATCTCGTTCTTCTAAAATGCTTAACAATTCTCGTATCTGGTCCTCGTCAAGCGTTCTTGTGAACTCACCAAAACCATCACATTCCTCACATGTTTCAGTGTTATAACAACCACCACAACATTCGGAAGCAGGTTTGAAGCAAGTTGGTCCGACTTCAATTTGACCATTGTCGCAATGTGGACAATCTACTGTGTACTCTAGTGCTATTTTACTCATGATTCAAAAATTTCGATTGCGTAATGAATATCTTCTACCGACACTTCTTCGTTCATCTGTAGAAACTTACCTATGGCATATACAATACTCTCTGCATACACCGTTTTACCACTAATCAATAGCGGTTGTCTTTCGACAAAATACGTGATGTGAAACTTTTTCATACTGCAGGTGCTAATTGAAAACCATACGCCCAGTGTCCGTTGTCTAGTACTACGGTTACTGATCTATCTGTTAACTGATGCCAATCTACCTCGTCTACCATCGTGCAGTGGTCTCCAATTTCAATTGACTGAACTGTTGCTTGTTGTGGCAAGTCCTTACCCCAACTACCTCGCCAGATGACAATATCACCTAGTCGTAATGTGCTAGAATGCACACACTTGATTACTGATTTTTCCATATACTTTGTTTTGTTTTATGCTGTGAATATACGACATTATTTTGTATACCGAACATGAAGTTCGAAATTTATTCATTAAAAAGTGTCAACTGAATTGGCTCTGCTATCGGTTGCTTCTTAATCTTATTGTAGTTCTCATACAATACGTTTCTTACCAGTGGCGAACAAAAATGCTCGTAATCTACGATGCCTTTTTTCAACCATAGTAACACCTTCTCTCTCTCCCTGTAATGCTGCAACTTCAATCTGTCATGCGGATCCGAAACAAACTCATATATCGAGTACACATTCGAACTTCCTAGATTCTGGTGCGTTCCGATTACTTGAATTGTTCCGGAATCATTCAAAACCGAAAGCACACCAGTTAGTGTCTGATGTGCTATTCCAAGTTTCGTTCTCATTTCGTCTGTGCTGATACCTTTTGCACCATGCCGAATGATACAATCTAGTATGCGTTCTGTCTTACTGCGAATCTTACCGTTTTCGATATTATTCAACCATGTCTCTACTCTTGCTTTCATATATTGACAATTAGTTCTTGAATGTAAATTCTCTCATAAACCTCATACGAATCCCAAGTGATGTCAAATCTACCATCAACTCTGATGTCATATTCATCACGTTCTACCTCTGGCAGTGCCAAACATTGCTCGATAGTCAAGTTTAACTTATCTTGCAACCACACTCCAAAGTTGTCTTTGAGCCATAATGCAAACACAAACTGTGCATCTTCTTCATTTCGGAATACTTGAACCTCTGATTCACTTGTATAACCGGTTACATGTACTACTGCAAATACTTTTTCCATAACTTTTTTTTTTAATTGATACAAACTTTGAAACGATCATCAAATTGCTCACCTCTTTCGATGAAATCTACCGAACCATTGGTCAACTTCATCAATGTCGGGTTAAACAATACCTCCTTGAAATCATTGCCTTCGTCATCTACCGAATATACAACCGGAAGGTCTAATGTGCGTTTGTCTTTTTTAGCAAACTCTTGCAGGTGAAATATGTACTCTCTTAATGTCATGGCTAATTACGTTAGGGTTACATAAATGTGCTTACTAACTTGGAACCTCACATAACCTTGTTCAGTAACAATTCCACTGTACTTGTGAAGTTTACTGGCTAATTCGTACGAATATTTGCCTTGCAGAGCAATTGTGCCTTGTATGCCAATTGCATAGAACTCGTTTACTGACATGCCTACTGATGTCAGAAAGATTGACATTAATCTCAATCTCGCTTGGTTTTTCTCATTCATGTTGTATATGTTTTATGTTTACCTAGTAAATATACGAAGTAATTTTGTATATGCAAATATATTTTCAATTATTTTCGTAAAAAAACTGAAAAAAAAATCCCACACTTTCGTGCAGGATCCTCGCTTGGTAGAAAACGACCTTAAAATTCCTTCAATAAACAGTAGGATACGAGTTCGTTGCGTTCGTGTACCAAAGCAATTAAACGTAGATATTCAACAGTTACATCACAAACTTGACAACCTGCCGACCAATCATTGATAAATTGCTTCTTAACCTTTGACTGAAAGTCATACGTGTTCAAATGAAAGTTGATACCAAACCATCCTTTGACTGGTACACCAATCTCCTCTGATTTGTCATCTTTATCTCCATCTCTGAATACAGTAATTCTACTACCTAATTGCAATAACGCCGGCATTTTACCTTTATGCAATCCGTATTTCCATACGTTGTAATACCATTCATCTGCTTTTACTACTGCTGCACCAACTGCATTATACTTGAAGTAGTTCTTCAACACCGTAGTGCCTGGATGCGTCGTACCAGAAAGCACCATAACGAACTTTTCTGCATCAAACAAGTAGAACTTATCATCAAACAAATTAGGAGTATCTTCCTCTGAACGAACTCCAATGATCCATAATCCTTTTGGGATTGCTGCAAAACTAGGCAAAGACTTAACTTTGTCTAACAATTGCTTATCTGTATACTTCTTAACCATGTTCTTGATCATCTTTCAGTTTATGCTCATCTACCTTTTGTGCGTGGTACACCATTCCAACGCCTGATAAACTAGCACCTGCAACTAAAACTATTGTGCCTAATCTGTCAAATTCCAAGCCAGATCCCAGTAATGCAGTGCAAATTACTGCTATCACTGTCAATATCTTACCCATTTCTTTATTCTCCGGTGGCGTAGGAGCCTTAATTCTCTTTACTAGTTTCATATTCTTTGGTCTAATAATTTCGTTATTACTTCTGTCAATTTTGCAACATCTTTGGAAATCTGATCCAATTTCAACTGCGTAATTTGCTCGATACGACTGATGTCATTACTTGCCTGTTGCTGAACCATTTCAATTTTACCTTTCAACTTGCCAAGATCCTCTGACAATCTTAACTCCTTTTCTTCGGACTTTATCCTGTGGTACTTGAAGGAAACATGGACATCTCGCAAGAAATATCCAATGATCCCTATCAAACTCACCAGTATCCATTGTAACACCTCTGTCATATCAATAATACGTTCGTTTATTCTTAAACTTATCTCCAACTTTGCATTTTACCACTGCTTTTCTGGAGAACGGATCTGTGTAATCTAACGAAGGACTGTCCTCAACAATTACAGGCAAATCTTGGTACCTGTACGAGTGATTGTGGGCATTGTAATCAGATATAAACAACTCGTTCTCCGATAACAAATATAACTCAATCATTTGTTTTGTGATGCATTCATCCACAGGTTCAGTGATGATTTCGTACACATTCAGATTTTCACGCAAGTTTCGTTTCATCTGTCTGTCTCCGTATATGACATTATCAATTTCGAAGTTCGGTTGTCTGAAACCAATAAAACCATAGAATCTCAATGTGCTAGGTACTGCAGATGCAGTGAAATCAATTCCTTCCATTTCATGATAACCATCAAATACTGCACTGATACGTGCGGTGGACAATGCTGATTGAATGCTATACCACTTTAACTGATATTCACCCCAATCTAAACTACCACTGATTCCGGCAATGTCATACTCTATTACGATTTTGTAACATCCTTCACCATCATCACCGATGATTGCTTTCCATTCGACAGTTGCATAATATGCATTTGGCTGATTGACAAACTCAACTAATGTCGGTTGCCAGTTAGCCAAGATATTGCCTTCTTTGTACACCTTGATACTGCACGAATCTGAATCACTTGACAACTTAATCCAAGCAGATGTAACATCATTTTGCCAAGTGTACTTACCACCTGCTAATACTAATTCCTTGCAACAACAATCTTTTACTCCACGATTTTCCTCTGTGAATGATTGCGGTAATCGAATACTTGTGTACTCCTTGAATATTCTATCCTCGTTACGACAAATACATGCTACTGCAATACTGTTTACAACATCATAGAAATTATCACGATAGATGAAATCCTGCCATTCATAATCTCCATTGATATACTGATTGTCTGGACAACCAATACCAGCAGGTTGCTTCATCACAGTTATCTCTCCAAATTGCTCACCATTTAAGATGTCTCCAAGAGTAACATGCCAAGCCGATCCTTGATCATACCACATTGACCATATCTGACCATCTACAGTATACTGGAATACATTCTGTCCATTAAGTTCACCTACAGGTTCCCATATCCATATCTCTCCTGTTCCTTTGACCTCAACATTCCATTGAATACCACAATCACATTTACCTGCAACAAAACATGTTCCTGCAGTTGTGTTGAATCCCTTGCTGACTCCAATCATTCCGATATTTGTCCAACTACCAATAGGATCAAGTCCACCTGTCAATTGATACAATATCTGTCCGTAATCTCCAAAAGGTGTTAACACCCAAACACCTGCTCCTTGATAACTAATTTCAAGCGTACCAACAGGACTTCCAAATATGTATCTAGGTGATCCATTTCTTGTGCCTACTGGCAACAACAACCAAGACAACAAATCTCCTTTGTAATCCAATTGAAATTGCAAACCACATTCGTAGTTTAACTTGGCTTCAACAATTTCAAATGTACGTAATGCCAAAGTGCCTGATGTTGCAGACCAATCCAAAAGAGTACTAATAGGACATTCATCCTGCGAGTAATTTACATATTCTAATTGACCTGTATCAGTATTGTATAAACACCATCTGATTCCATCCCAATCAATTTGGTATGTAACTCCATCGTAGTCGAATTGAAATGCAGGTCTATTGCCAACATACCAACTGTATGCTGACACCATTGTCTCTACATTTTGCCCGAGAACTTCAATAGTTATTTGTATTGCGTGGCAACTCATCTTACATCGGTTGATTATTCACCCTTCTCCATCCTAAAGCCGAATAGAAACACAAGGTATTATGGTCTGTATTGAATACAAGATGTCCTATTTGCGGATTCGGAATTGCAAGAATTTCATTACTTGTCAAAGTTGCCAACAACATACCATTTTGTACACCGTTACTATCAACACCTAGAATAATTAGTTCACGTATTGCATTGACATTAACTTTTACTGATGTCCACACACCATTGATTTGCAGATCTGCATCAAAATAGTTCTTACCAGATGCCAACATTTGTCCATCTGCATCTTGTACATACTCGTGTATTTTTTCGTTTGCCATTTCTTATTTTTTAACATTTATATTTTGGACTTCCATCTGTCTTTTGTTTTGGAGTGCCATCTGTTTTCAATTTCTGAACAACTTCTTGCATTTCCTCGAAACATCCTTTAATCTTTGTTGTAAATTTAACACCATTTGTCAAATCTATCTTATCCGGATCAAAATTACATCGTATCACTGCGATTTCCGGTGA
>ENA-ORFA01000121-ORFA01000121.1-marine-metagenome-genome-assembly--contig:-NODE-121-length-35418-cov-12.922074_pt1 | contig 35418 bp, 30 predicted proteins | sample MGYA00248621_ERZ508587 | MGnify/ENA primary metagenome ERZ508587 (study PRJEB26250, sample SAMN06266239) | marine metagenome | isolation source: Columbia River Estuary | place: USA:Columbia River... | reverse complement strand
TATTTGCCGGAATAGTAAAAATGCCGGAATCAATTTCGGATTTTCGTGCGAATAAACCTTCGCTTGTTCTCAACGCATTTAGGATTGTAAATTGGAGGGCTAAAGAAGATTGACTTGTATTTCTTTGCAATATTTCCATCATTGCTGGAACCTCTTTGTAATTCATCGCAGCGTGATGAGATTGACTCGCTTTGACCCAAGGAAGTAGATCTTCCAGATGTCCTTTCCATATCGCTGGATTCGTCGAGGACCTTAGTCCGTTTGTAATGCTAGCCGAGATAACTCTTTCAAGACGCCCCCTCAGTTTTGTTGCTGTTACATGTCTTGAGGTCCATATGGGCGTCAAAATATCTAAGATATGTTGTGTCGTTATTTCTTCAGGTGAAAGTTTCCCGATTAATGGAAAGGCGTGAACGGATAGTGAACTTAACCACTGTGATTCAGATTTTGTGCTCCTCCACTTTGGGGACATCCTCGCAATGAACTCTTGGCTAAATTTTTCAAATTTAATCTTTGGTAAAGATTTCTTAATATCTTCTTTTGCTTCTATGCGCTCATCCCTTGGATTGATGTCATTTATAATTTTTGCGCGGAGTTGAATTGCTTTTGTCCTTGCTTCATTTAAAGGAATTTCAGGAAATGTGCCAAGACTAATATCGAATCTTTGACCGTGAAATGTATATCTATAAATCCAATACTTCTTATTCTTTTTTGTTACCCAGAGGTGCAACCCTTTGGCAGCGGGTATCGTGTATCGGCACGGTTTAGTAAGTTTGTATAACGTTCTACTGTCTGTTGAGTTAGCCATGGTGGTCCTTTTATAAAAAAGTTCTTCCCACGGGTATCACGAAATGTTTTCATCGAAGAGCTAATTAGATATTGTTAACCTAATGCTTACTGATTGATTCTCTTATGAAGAGAATCCTTTAATAAACTGCTAGGAATTTGATAGGCAGATATCAAAGCAATAGTAAGTAGCAGAAAATGCCTAAGTACTCTTTTGTATTTGTAATTAGTTGTTATGAATCAATTAAATTGTTATAAACATGATTATAGTTCATAACAATGAGTATTAAAAAATTGAGATGTCAAAATGTCTAAGTTGAAACTTTTAGGCTGTGTAAATTCTTTTGTAAGCTAATTAGGATGTTTGAGTCCGTATGATGGTCGGTCAAATATTTACCCAACTCATTCTGAAAAGTCCTTCGTCCAGATAACTTCAGTATTCATTTTGGTTTTAAGTCATACTTTTAGGAATCTCCATGTCTAGTCGCACAATTTTTTCCTTGTTCCTTACTATCGGCGCAGTACTCGCAGGGCTTACCTCGCCAGTGGCTTCCTTTGCTCAAAGCAAGGACCTGAAAATTGCTCACATTTACAGCAAGACAGGCCCCTTGGAAGCTTACGGCAAGCAAACCCAAATAGGTTTGATGATGGGCTTGGACTACGCCACGGGCGGCACTATGCAAGTAGGGGGCCGCAAGTTGGTGGTCATTGAAAAAGACGACCAAGGCAAGCCTGACTTGGGTAAAAACCTTTTGGCAGCAGCCTATGGTGACGACAAGGTTGAGATTGCGGTGGGGCCGACAGCATCACCTGTCGCATTGGCCATGTTGCCTGTCGCTGAGGAGTACAAAAAGATTTTGTTGGTCGAGCCTGCTGTGGCAGATTCCATCACTGGCGACAAGTGGAACAAGTACATCTTCCGCACAGGTCGCAATAGCAGCCAAGACGCTATCTCCAATGCCGTTGCATTGGACAAAGCCGGTTACACCATCGCCACCATGGCGCAAGATTCAGCCTTTGGCCGAGATGGTGTCAAGGCCTTTCGTGAATCTTTGAAAAATGCCAAGTTGGTTCACGAAGAATTTTTGCCGCCTGCAACAACCGACTTCACAGCCGGTGCACAGCACCTGATCGACAAGCTCAAATCACAACCTGGCCGCAAAATCATTTTCATCATCTGGGCTGGTGGTAACCCCTTCAAAATTGCTGACATGGATTTGAAGCGCTACGGCATTGAAATTGCCACAGGCGGCAACATTCTTCCTGCCATGGTGGCCTACAAGCAGTTTCCAGGCATGGAAGGTGCGGCTTACTATTACTTCGGCATGCCTAAGAACACCGTCAACGATGCCATGGTGGCGCGTCATTACACGCAGTTCAAATCTCCACCAGATTTCTTCACCGCTGGTGGCTTTGCTTCTGCCATGGCACTGGTGACAGCCTTGAAGAAAACAAACGGCAATACAGATGCCAACACCCTCATTGCCGCCATGGAGGGCATGAGCTTTGACACACCCAAAGGCAAGATGACGTTCCGCAAGGAAGATCACCAAGCGATGCAAAGCATGTACCACTTCAAAATCAAAGTCGACCCCGCATTTGCATGGGGTGTGCCAGAGTTGGTTCGCGAAATCAAACCTGAAGAAATGAACGTGCCGATTCGCAACAAGCGCTAAGGCTTGCACCTTGGGCGTGTTGCAAACGCAGGATCTCACAGCGCGCTTCGGTGGGCATGTGGCGGTCAATGCTGTCTCTTGTCGGTTTGAGCCTGGCACCTTAACGGCCATCGTTGGCCCTAATGGTGCAGGCAAGACCACCTATTTCAATCTGATCTCGGGTCAATTGCCTGCCAGTGAAGGACGAGTTCATTTGGATGGCCAAGAATTAACGGGTTTGAGTGCCTCTGCCAGAACCCGCGCTGGTTTGGGCCGCGCATTTCAATTGACCAACTTGTTTCCTAATTTGACTGTCATTGAAAACGTGCGCTTGGCTGTTCAAGCCACTGAAGAAGGCGCACATTTGCGGGGGCTTAACTTGTGGTCGATTTGGCAGGATCATGCCAAGCTAACACGTCAAGCTCAAGACATCTTGCAACAAGTTTCCATGATGACTCAGGCCAATGCCACTGTGGCCAGTTTGCCGCACGGCGATCAGCGCAAGCTGGAAGTGGCTTTGCTCATGGCGCTTAAGCCTTCGGTCTACATGTTTGACGAGCCCACTGCCGGCATGAGCCAAGATGAAGCGCCTGTTATTTTGAACCTCATTCGCCAATTGAAAAGCGACAAAACCAAAACCATTTTGCTGGTGGAACACAAAATGGATGTGGTGCGTGAATTGGCAGATCGCATCATTGTGTTGCACAACGGTCAGCTGGTGGCCGATGGCGAGCCTGCAGAGGTCATGGCTTCTGCTGTGGTGCAAGAAGCTTATTTGGGTGTCAAACCCAACGCTGTCGCTGCCTCTGAAGGTTTAAAGTCAAAGGTGATGCATTCAGAGGATGACGTTTGATGTCTGCTTCTGCATTGCTCGAATTGAAAGATGTGCACACGCACATTGGCGCGTACCACATCTTGCACGGCGTGAATTTGCAAGTACCGCGTGGCGAGCTCACGCTGTTGTTGGGCCGCAATGGCGCAGGTAAAACCACGACCCTTCGAACCATCATGGGCTTGTGGCAAGCTTCCCAAGGGACTTTGAATTTCAATGGGCACGACATCACGCACATGACTACGCCCGACATTGCCTCACTCAACATTGCGTATGTGCCCGAAAACATGGGCATATTTTCAGACCTCACGGTAGAAGAAAATATGTTGTTGGCTGCGCGCAAAGCAGCACGTTCAAACCAAATGGACGCAGCCCGCTTGGCTTGGATTTACGCCATGTTTCCTGCAGTCGAAAAATTTTGGCACCATCCCGCAGGCAAATTGTCAGGCGGTCAAAAACAAATGCTGGCGGTGGCACGCGCCATGGTCGAGCCGCGCGATTTGCTCATCGTGGATGAGCCTAGCAAAGGCTTGGCGCCAGCCATTGTGCAAAACATGATGGAGGCATTTCAAAAAATGAAAGCCAGTGGCGTGACTATTTTGTTAGTAGAGCAAAACATTCATTTTGCGCAGCAACTGGGCGATAGCGTGGCGGTGATGGACAATGGCCGCGTCATTCATGCGGGCAGCATGGCTGCACTCAGTGCAGACCCCGAATTGCAGCAATCTTTGCTGGGCTTGGCACTGTGATGATCCATCTCAAAACCAATTTAGATCTCAAACCTTTGTTGCTGGTGCCGGTCATTGCCCTCTTGGCTTTGCCGCTTGTAGGCTCCTTTGATACTTGGCTTACCTTGAGTGTTGCTGGATTGGCTATGGGCATGATCATCTTCATCATGGCTTCGGGCTTAACCTTGGTCTTTGGCTTGATGGATGTGCTCAATTTTGGGCATGGTGTGTTCATAGCGCTGGGTGCTTTTGTGGCCACCAGCGTGTTGTCCGGTATGGTCGATTGGACGCAGTCACAAGAACTCTGGCGCAATTTGGTGGCGGTCGGCTCTGCCATGCTGGTGGCCATGATCGCTTCAGCTGTCATAGGTTTGGCGTTTGAGCGCTTTATTGTTCGGCCCGTGTATGGTCAGCACCTGAAGCAAATTTTGATCACCATGGGCGGCATGATCATTGGTGAAGAAATCATCAAGGTCATTTGGGGGCCTTTGCAAATCGCTTTGCCCTTACCCGAAGCCATGCGCGGTTCCTTGCTGTGGGGCGATGCGTCGCTTGAAAAATACCGACTCATGGCCGTGGTGGTAGGGCTGATTGTGTTTGCGCTTCAAGCTTGGACTTTGAGTCAAACCAAGGTGGGTTTGCTCATTCGCGCGGGTGTGCAAGACCGTGAAATGGTGGAAGCCTTGGGCTACAAAATTCGCCGGCTGTTTGTGGGTGTGTTTGTGGTGGGCAGCGGCTTGGCAGGTTTGGGCGGCGTGATGTGGGGTTTGTATCAGCAAAACGTGGTGCCCCAAATTGGCGCGCAAGTGAACGTGCTTATTTTCATTGTCATCATCATGGGTGGTCTAGGTTCTACCGGTGGCGCACTGATTGGCGCTTTGATGGTGGGCCTCATGGCCAACTACACCGGCTTCTTGTTGCCCAAGTTAGCTTTGTTTTCCAACATCGCGCTCATGGCGGCTATTTTGTTGTGGCGGCCACAAGGGGTGTACCCCGTGGCCAACCGCTGACGCCAAAGGACAAACATGTTGAAACGCTTGTTGTCAAATGATTTGCCTCGCAGCACGTGGTTGGCTTGGATGCTGACGGCGGTGCTGTTGGGATTGGCATTCGCACCCTTTTTATTTCCGGGTGTCAAAGCCCTGTCCGTGGCGGCCAAGATCTTAGTGTTCATCGTCTTGGTGGCCAGTTTTGATTTGTTGTTGGGCTACACCGGCATTGTCAGTTTTGCCCACACCATGTTTTTTGGCATTGGTGCCTATGGTGTCGCCATGTCTTCCAATCATTGGGGTGCCACTTGGGCTTCCTTGAGCTTAGGTGTCATTTTGGCGCTCTTGCTGACCTTGGTTTTGGCCTTGCTCATCGGCTTGTTTTCTTTGCGTGTGCGAGCCATCTTTTTTGCCATGATCACTTTGGCGGTGGCCGCTGCTTTTCAAACCCTGGCATCACAACTGTCTGAATGGACGGGGGGTGAAGATGGCTTGAGTTTCAAGTTGCCAGCCTTGCTTTTGTCAAGCACCGAGTTCAGCGACACACCTTTCTGGGGTGTCAATTTGGATGGTCGCTTACTTTGCTATTACTTGTTGTTTGCAGCCGCCCTCATTCAGTTTCTCATGTTGCTGCGCATTGTGAATTCGCCGTTTGGTCGCGTGCTGCAGGCCATTCGTGAAAACGAATTCAGAGCCGAAGCCATTGGCTATCGTGTGGTGGTTTATCGCACGCTGTCCAGTGTGCTGTCTGCTTTGTTCGCATGCATGGCCGGTGTGATGTTGGCTCTTTGGCTGCGCTACAACGGCCCTGATACATCGCTCAGTTTTGAAATCATGATGGACGTTTTGCTGATCGTCGTGATCGGCGGTATGGGCACCGTTTATGGCTCAGCCATTGGTGCGGTCTTGTTCTTGTGGGCTCAAAGTTATTTGCAAGATTTGCTCAGGTGGGCCAGTGAGGCGGTGTCTGCTTGGCCCTTATTGGCGGCGCTGCTGTCACCCGATCGTTGGTTGCTGTGGTTGGGCTTGCTGTTTGTGTTGTCGGTTTATTACTTTCCTACAGGCATCGTAGGTCGATTGCGTGCCAAGGCCATATTGTGATTTGGCTCAATGGCAGTTCATTCTCAGTTTAAATGAGTGCTTTCCCTCTTGTTGAAAGTATGACTTTTGAGCAAGATATTGCCATTCAAATCAAAGAGTCATTCCAATGAAATTTAAACCATTTTCTCTTCGAACCCAATTGGGTATTTTGTTGACAACTGGTGGTTTGATGGCCAGCTCAATTGCATGGGGTCAATCCACTGAAGTGAATATCATTTGCTCTGCCCAAGCGGCATGGTGCAGCATGATTGCTGTTACCTTTGAAAAGAGCCAGGGCATCAAGGTCAACATGACCATGAAAGGGTCTGGCGAAGCCATTGCCCAAATCATGGCTGAAAAAGCCAACCCCAAAACTGATGTGTGGTTTGGCGGCACAGGCGACCCTCATTTGCAAGCCGCTGAACAAAATCTGACGCTCGAATACAAATCTCCCACCTTGCCTAGATTGCACGATTGGGCGCAACAACAAGCCAAGCAATCTGGCTATAAAACAGTGGGCATTTACTCTGGCCCCTTGGGCTTTGGTTACAACACCGAGTTGCTGGCCAAGAAAAAATTGGCCATTCCCAAAACTTGGAATGACTTGCTCAAGCCTGAATACAAAGGCGAAATTCAATCTGCCAATCCAGCCTCCAGCGGTACGGCCTACACCATGATTGCGACCTTGGTGCAACTCATGGGTGAAGATCAGGCCTACGAATACTTGAAAAAGCTGCACAAAAATATCAGCACCTACACGCGCTCAGGCACGGGCCCCATTAAAGCAGTCGCACGCGGTGAAACCACTGTGTCCATCAGTTTTGTACACGACGGACCTGGTGAGAAGGCCCAAGGCTTTCCCATTGAAACCATCACGCCGGCCGATGGCACAGGCGCCGAAATCGGTTCTATGTCCATCATGCGAGGCGCGCGCAATTTGGCAGCAGCCAAGCAGTTTTATGAGTGGGCTTTAACGCCGTCTGCTCAGGCTTTGGGTGCGGCAACTTTGCAATTCCAATTGCCCTCACACAAAGAAACCAAAGTCGATCCCCGTGTCCCTGATTTCAAGAAAATCAAACTCATCAACTACGACTACGCCAAGTATGGTCAAACTGCAGAGCGCAGGCGTTTGATCCAACGTTGGGAAAAAGAAGTTAACAGCCTGCCGCAATAATGAATTCAGCGCTGCGCACCCAGCGAGCCTTAACCCTGTGGGTACTTTTGGGCCTGCTTAGTTTTGTTTTGCTGCCGTGGTATTTTCTTCAACAAGGTTCCCTTTGGTCGGCTTTGCCTCACATTTGGGGCAGATCAGAAACTGCCAGTGCGCTCTTGCAAGTGTTGCAGCACGACCGTCCTTGGTTATGGCTTGGGTTTGCAGGGCTCTTCATTTGTTTGTTAGGACTCATCATTCCAGTCTTAGCCCAACCCAAGCGCCAAGGTTTTTTTTTAGTAGCCGGCGCCTTGCTGGGTTTGATTGGTTTGATGGGCAGTGGGTTTGCAATAGGCGCATTGGGTTGGTCATTTGAATTTTTAGAGCAGTGGGCTGGGCCCTTGTCGCAAGGTCAATACGGCATGGGTTGGGGTGCTGCAGGCGTGTTGTTGTCGCTTACCATTTTGTTGGGTGCAGGCTTGGCCCGCTTAGGGTATTGCAGAGGCGATGTGTTCATTGCCAGCGCGGTGGTGGTGTGTGTTGCATTGCTTTCTTTGTTTGTGGTGTATCCCGTTAGCCGTTCTTTGGTGTCGGCCTTTTATGCCGAAACGGGTGAACTCAGCCTGTTAGCCTTATGGGATCGCATTGGTACCCCACGTATTTGGAGTCTTGGGTGTTTCAGTGCTGGCCGTCAATGTGGTGTGGCCTGGAATACCTTGGGCTTGGCCCTGGCCACAGCCACCGGCACCACCATTTTAGGAACACTTATTGCCCTGTGGTCAGAACGCAGTGGCACTCGCATGGGCAAACCCCTGAACGCCTTGGCGCTCATGCCCATCATCACGCCGCCGTTTGTGGTGGGCTTAGGTTTGATCTTGTTGTTTGGCCGATCTGGTTTGGTCAATCAAGCTTTGGAATGGGCTTTCGGCATCCCTGCGACACGTTGGTTCTACGGTGTCTTTGGTGTTTGGTTGGCGCAAATGTTCGCCTTCACACCGATCGCATTCATGATCATGCGTGGTGTTGTTCAGGGTGTCAGTCCTTCTTTAGAAGAGGCCTCGCAAACATTGCGTGCCACGCGCATGCAAACTTTTTGGCACATCACCTTGCCGCTGCTTAAACCAGGCTTGGCCAACGCTTTCTTGGTTGGCTTCATTGAAAGCATGGCTGACTTTGGCAACCCCATTATTTTGGGCGGCCAGTTTTCGGTTTTGTCCACTGAAATTTTCTTTGCCATCGTGGGCGCAGCCATTGACCCTGGCATGGCTGCAGCCTTGTCGCTGGTACTCACCATTTTTGCCTTAGCAGTTTTTGTCTTGCAGCGGCAAGTGCTAAGGGGTGCTCAATTCACCACCGTCTCGGGCAAAGGCGATGCAGGTGTACCTTTGAATTTACCGCCCGCCGTCTTGAATGTTTGCAGAGGTGTGGCGGGTCCTTGGTTGATCTTCACCTTGGTGGTTTATGTGTTTGCATTTGCTGGTGGTTTTGTTCAAACGTGGGGGCGCGATTACACCTTCACCTTGAATCATTTCAAGACAGCCTTTGATGTTCAATGGGGTGACTTCGGTTGGGTATGGGCGGGCACAGCTTGGAACTCGCTGTTCAACACCTTGAGTTTGTCGGCTATGGCAGCGCCAGTATGTGCAGGTCTTGGCTTGTTGATAGCGTGGCTCTTGGCGCGCACTGATTTCAAAGGCAAAAATGCATTTGAGTTTGCAGCGCTTCTGACCTTTGCCATCCCGGGTACTGTTTTGGGTGTGAGTTATATTTTGGCTTTCAATGTGCCGCCCGTCGAATTGACGGGTACTGGCTTGGTCATTGTGTTGTGCTTTATTTTTCGCAACTTGCCAGTAGGTGTACGAGCGGGAACCGCTGCTTTCAAACAACTCGATCGTTCGCTTGATGAAGCTTCCGTCATGCTGCGTGCCAGCACGCTCACCACCCTTCGCGAAATCATTTTGCCCTTGTTAAAGCCTGCCTTGGTAGCCGCTTTAATTTACAGCTTTGTCCGTTCAATGACCACGGTATCTGCTGTCATTTTCTTGGTCACTGCCAAGTACGAATTGGCCACCACTTACATCATTGGCCGAGTTGGCAACGGGGACTATGGCGTAGCCTTGGCTTATTGCACGGTCTTGATGGCCCTGATGGGGTGCATCACGGTGATCATTCAACGTTGGGTTGGAACTCGCGAGTTGGGTCGACGAGAAATGAGGGTATGAACATGAACGCTGCTTCTAAATCAAATGTCACGGGCATTGAGTTTCGACAAGTCTCTAAACGCTATGGCGAGGGCGATGCACCACTGGTGGTGAAGGGTATTGATTTTGTGGTTCCAAAGGGCACCCTCACCACGCTGCTTGGACCCTCAGGCTGCGGCAAAACCACCACCTTGCGCATGATTGCTGGTTTAGAAACTGTCAGCGGTGGACACATATTCATCGACGGTCAAGAGGTGACCAACTTGGGGCCTGCAGAACGAAATGTCAGCATGGTCTTTCAAAGTTATGCCTTGTTTCCCCACATGTCCGTCATTGACAATGTTCGATATGGCTTGAAGGTCAGTGGGGTATCTATCGCTGAGGCAACTGAGCGTGCGCATGTTGCGCTTGAAAATGTAAGCCTGAAAGATTTTGACAATCGGCTTCCAAGTGAATTATCGGGCGGCCAACAGCAACGGGTGGCTGTTGCACGTGCATTGGTGCTTGAGCCATCGGTCTTGTTGTTTGATGAGCCGCTTTCTAATTTAGATGCGCGACTCAGGCGTTCTATGCGAGACGAAATTCGCGGTTTGCAACAGCGCCTAAATTTGACAGTGGCCTATGTCACACACGATCAAAGCGAAGCCTTGGCCGTCAGCGACCAAATTATTGTGATGGATGGTGGCACCATAGCGCAGGCAGGTACGCCTGAAGACTTGTACGAACGCCCTGTTTCAGAATTTGTAGCGGGCTTCATGGGAGAGGCTATGTTGTTCGACGGTGTGGCCGATGCACAAGGGCGAGTCACTTTGGGGCCACTTGAATTTCAATCGCGGCAGCGTGTGAGGGAGGGCGCCATTACAGCGGCCATTCGACCTGAAGCTTGGACAGTCATATCCCCTGAAGGTGCGCACTTAACCGGCATATTGCGCAAAAAAGCTTACCTTGGCAGCACCCTTGAGTTGACATTTGAAACCGAGTTGGGTTCACTTTTTGTTGTTACATCCGATCACCTACAAGATTGGGACCTAGGCGTGTCTGTGGGCTTGTCTCTCTCGGGTCAAGGTGTTTCCGTGGTCGCGCGCAATTAATTTGAAAGTTTTTTCAAGAGACCACATTTCTTCCGTCTCTTACTTCATTTGCTATTGCTTGGCACCTAAGGCGATGGCCAATTCTCGACCGTTGGCAAGAACAGCAGCGCTGGCTTGTGCGGCCTGAAGCTTAGTCGGCCAGCCTTGCATGTGTTGTTCACTGATGGCTGCCAGCGCCTCTATCCACATGGGCTCGTCGTTCATGCAAGGAATGTAGTTGAAGGTCTTGCCGCCCGCATGTAAAAACGCTTCGCGGCCTTCCATGCTAATTTCTTCCAATGTCTCTAGGCAGTCACCTGTAAAGCCAGGGCACACCACATCGACACTTTGGGTGCCCGCTTGGGCCATGGCAATCAGCGTTGGCTCGGTGTAGGGCTCTAACCATTTGGCTTTGCCAAATCGAGATTGGAATGTGACTTTGTATTGTTCTTTTGTCAGGCCTAATTTTTCGGCCAAGAGGCGGCCTGTTTTGTAGCATTCGCAATGGTAGGGATCGCCCAGTTGCAGGGTCCGTTCAGGTACACCATGAAAGCTCATGACAAGTTGTTCTGCTCGGCCATGGGCCGCCCAATTTTTTTGAATGCCTGCAGCCAAAGCTTGGATGTAGCCTTCGTGATCGTGATAATGATTCACAAAGCGAAACTCGGGCAAGTTGCGCGTTTTTAAACCCCAGCGATAGACGGCGTCAAAAACGGGTGCAGTGGTTGTGGCGCTGTATTGAGGGTAGGCGGTCAACATCAAAATGCGCGTAACCCCTTCTTCGCGGAATGCTGTCAATTGCGATTCGATGCTGGGTTGGCCATAGGTCATGGCGTACTTAACGGCCACATCATGGCCATCTAATTTTAATTTTTCCGCCAAACCCAAAGCTTGTTTTTCGGTCCATACCCGCAATGGTGAGCCTTCTGCTGTCCAAATGCTGGCGTATTTGGCGGCAGATTTTGCGGGTCGAATTCGCAAAATAATGCCATGCAAAATAAGCCACCAGATGGCTTTGGGAATTTCGACCACGCGGGAATCTCCCAAGAACTGGGCCAGATATTGGCGCAGAGCAGGTGCTGTGGGCTCTTTGGGGGTGCCAAGGTTGCAGTAAAGGACAGCTGTCTTTGCAACTTGCCCATGTTGGTAAGGGGGTTCTTTTTGAAATGCCATGCGTTATTCTCTCCCACCATGATCGACTTTTCAAAAATTAAAGCCATCTCCCTAGATTTAGATGACACTTTGTGGCCCGTTTGGCCCACGATTGGTCGCGCTGAGGAGACATTGGCCTTGTGGTTGGCTGAAAAAGCCCCCGGAACCGTGCCTTTGTGCGCTATTGCGGGTTATCAACGCCAAATTCGCGAGGCCATGCCGTCCCTGCGGCCTGACCTGGGCAATGATTTGTCAGCCTTAAGGCGTGAAGCAATTCGGGTATTGCTCGAAAGAGCGGGGGAGGATCCCGGTTTAGCCGAGCCAGCCTTTGAGGTCTTTTTTGAGGCCCGACAAAAGGTCATTTTTTACGAAGATGCACTTTCGGCTTTGGATTTTCTCAAATCCAGATACCCCATGGTGGCGCTCTCAAATGGCAACGCAGATATTCAGAAAGTTGGGTTGAAAGGCTACTTCGTGGCAGCTTTTAACCCCATCAACTTAGGTGTCGGAAAGCCTGACCCCAAAATGTTCCATGCAGGTGCTCAAGCCTTGGGTGTGTTGCCCGAAGCAATCTTGCACATAGGCGATGACCCCCATCTGGATGTGGTGGCGGCGCAGCGTGCTGGTTTGCAAGCAGTTTGGCTGAACCGCGAGGAAAAACTGTGGACCCATGAAGACCACCCAGCCCCATTCACGGTGAGCAGCCTGAAAGTACTTTGTGATGCATGGCCTCATTGATTTGAGCTCAAAAAAATGACTTTGCAAATGGACCTCATCGATGCATTTCGCAAGGTTCGAGATCAAAATCAAGGCACTGCTTGAATGCCTGAAATGATGGCGCCTTCCAGGGTTGCTGGGTAGGGTCCTTCAACATAGTCGCCGCACACTGTAATCCCTTCGCAAGGCCTTGCACTGGGTCTTTTCAAATTGGGGACGCATGCAAAAGTCGCTCTTTTTTCAACCACGGTTTGAATGACCTTGAAGGCTTCGATGCGCAAAGCGTCTTGACCCAGCTGAATCAAAAGAGCGCTGAATTGCCCCATCACTTGTTGTGTCACATCTTCTTTGCTGAGCTTGTTGGCACTGACCACGAAGGCCAGTAAACCGGGTGTGTTGGCTTCTGTGTAAATTTGACCGCGGTCAAAAGCAAACTGAGCAGGAGAGCCTTGAGTGGTTCTGAGTGCCAACATCGGCTGTGGTAATTTAAAATCCAAGGGTCCTTGAACATAGACCGTGGCAATGGTTTCGTGCTTCAACTGCTGAGCTGTTGTTGCCCATGCTGAGTTGAATTTTTCAAGCAAATGAGCGGCATCCCATGCAGGCGTTGCAATCACCAGATGGTCAAATTTGTAATCGCCGAGTTGCCAACGAGGGGCCTTACTGGGATTGATGCCTGAGTCAACAATGCTTTCGATCCTTTGTCCAGATTGGCAAGAGGCACCATTTTTTTCAAGCCACTTGATGGCCGCATTTGGAAACAGTTGCCCCAAGTCTAGTCTGGGTAGCAACAGATCGGAACTTCCCGCAGGACCAAAGAGCGCATCTTTCATGATGCGCAAAAAAACCTTGCCGCTGGCTTCGTGTGCAGGGGTATTGAGTGCTGAAACGCACAGCGGCTCCATCAAATCCTGCCAAACAGTGGGCGTCATGTTTTTGCAAAGATCGGCCACTGTGAGATGTTCTGCGCATTCAAAGTGCATGCCTTGCCATTGCCATGCAGATTTAAACAACTGCCACTTGTCTACCGCGCTCCAACTGGAATTGAAAGCAATGCCTTGTAATAGATTGAGGGGGAACGACTTGTTGGGGAGCGACAGTCCTGAGCCATCGGCATACCTTAAATCGAGGGGTTTTCGCCAAAATGCTTTTTCTAAATCGATGCCTACGGTCTGCATCATGGACAACGTTTTTTGATAAGCACCAATCAGAATATGTTGGCCATTGTCTAACAGTGGACAGTCTTCAGAATGTGTTTGAATGGAACGCGCACGTCCGCCCCAAAATTTGCTGGCTTCTAGCAAAGTCACGTGATGGCCCTTTTGCGTGGCCGTTATGGCTGCAGCCAAACCTGCCCAGCCTGCACCTACGATGGCAATTTTTAAATGCTGGCTCAAAGTCGTCCAAGCGCTTGCACTTTCCATGCAAGCCATAACTTACGCAAAGGTGTGAGCGCGATGCGTTGGTGCAAGACTTGAAAATTGTCGGCCTCTATTTCACGCAACAGGGTTCGGTAAATGCTGGCCATCATCAGGCCTGGTTTTTGGGTTTGTCTGTCTGCCGATGGCAGCATGGCAAAGGCTTCTTCATACAAGCGATGCGCGCGGGCAGCCTGAAATTTCATAAGCGCTGTGAAGCGATCGGAGTATTGCCTTTGCATCAAATCTTGTGCTTTGACATCAAATTGTTTCAGTTCATCAATGGGTAAATAGATGCGGCCACGCAGAGCATCTTCACCCACATCGCGCAAAATATTGGTGAGCTGAAAAGCTAAGCCAAGCTTATGTGCGTACTGCGTTGTGGCCGCGTCGGTTTGGCCAAAAATTTGGGCGGCCACTTCTCCGACCACGCCCGCCACCAAATGGCAATACCTTTGCAAACCAGCGTAGTCTAAGTAACGGGTCTGAGTCAGGTCCATTTGGCAACCTTCAATGACCGACAACAAATGATGCGCTTCAATGCTGTAATCTTTGACGTGCGGCATCAGGGCTAGCATGACGGGGTGAGTGGCATGGCCGTCAAAAGATTGAATGACTTCTTTCTGCCACCAAGCCAATTTGCTTTGAGCCACACTCGGATCCGAGATTTCATCGACCACATCATCCACTTCACGGCAGAACGCATAAAAAGAAGTGATGGCGGCGCGTCTGTTGGCCGGTAGAAAAAGGAATGCGTAATAAAAGCTGCTGCCAGAATTGGCCGCTTTTTGTTGAACGTACTCTTGAGGTGTCATGGTGCTTGATTCTCCCATTGTCTGGGGCGCATCCGAAGGGCCCGCCACAACATCAGGGGAAAGTCCCAAGGGCGCAGGCGAGGCCGATTGGTTAAAACTTCGGGTCCGAGTGCTCTGACTTTTTCCAAAATTCGCAAACCGCCTTGAACCACCAGCCGCAATTCCCAGCCGGCACGGCCGGGCACTTGATGCACCAAGGGTGCGCCTTGCATCATCAGTTGATGGGCATGTGCACAGAGCTCTTCAATCAGAAGAGGCTTCTCTTTGTGCGCTTGGTCTTGCGGCAAATAAAATCTGCCTCGCGGGATGTCCTCGCTCAAGTCTTGCCAAAAATTGATCAACTGCAGAGCGCTGCAAATGGCATCACTTCTTAGCAAGGCCTGTGCATCGTTGACGCCATAGAGGTGCAACAACAGGCGCCCCACAGGATTGGCGGAAAACTGGCAGTAGCTTAACAATGCTGACAGGTTGGGGTAGGTCGCGCCTTGTGCTGTGGCTTTGACATCTTGCTCAAATGCTTTTAACAAATCATCTAGCAAAGACACGGGCAATTTGAACTGCTCAATCACTTGGTGCAAAGGTGAAAAGATATCAGCTTGAGCACCTGACGCCCCATTTGTGGCCAGCAACTCATGCCGAAAGGCTGTCAATGATTTCAAACGCTCGTCGGTGCTGAGGTGGCCTTCATCGGCAATGTCGTCGGCTGCACGGGCGAAGGCGTAAATGGCGGCGATGGCTGGCCGCAAGTGTGGCGGACACAAAATAGAAGCCACCGGAAAATTTTCAGGGTGGGTGATGGGAAGGGCTTGAACTTCCTGAGGGTTTGCTTGTTTGGTCAGCATGGTTTCTTGTATTTTCGCTTGACAATACTCATGGATTACCCTAGATTACTAACCAGTCAGTCATTAATTTGGATTCTCCAATGCCACAGCATGCCCCGCGCCTAATTCTCCTTCCCGTTTTGTTTTTTGCTCTGATTTTGGGCATTGTTGCTTGTAGTCCCAAACAAGAGGCGGCAGAGCCCATCCGCTCTGTGAAATTACTGACTGTAGGTTCATCTGAATTGAACGTCCAAGGAGAGTACGCCGCCGAGGTGCGAGCGCGAACAGAAAGCCGATTGGGTTTTAGGGTGGGCGGCAAGATTTTGGTGCGTCAAGCTGAAGCGGGCCAACGCGTTCAAGCTGGACAGGTTTTGGCCGAAGTGGACGTCCAAGACTATGCGCTCGCGGCACAAGCTGCACAAGCCCAGGCCATAGGCGCACGCGCCCAGCGCGATTTGGCCGCTTCAGACTACAAACGCTACGAAGCGCTGCTGGCGCAAAATTTCATCAGTGCAGCTGAATTGGAAAGGCGCTCCGCCAGCCTGAAGGCTGCGCAATCTTCGCTGGATCAAGCACTTTCTCAAGCCCAATCGCAAGCCAATCAAGCGGGCTATGCCAAATTGCTGGCCACCACTTCTGGTGTGGTGACGGGCGTAGAAGCCGAGCCAGGGCAGGTGGTTTCTGCGGGGCAGTCGGTGCTTCGATTTGCACACGATGGGCCTCGCGATGCCGTTTTTGCGGTGCCTGAGCATGTGGTGGGACGCCTCAAATTGGGTCAAAAAATGTCGGTCACGGTGGGCAGCACAACACAAAGCTTTCAGGGACGTGTGCGAGAAATCGGTGCCAGTGCCGATCCTGCCACCCGAACCTTCACAGTCAAATTGGCATTGGAAAAAGCAGAGTCATTGCCACTGGGCATCACACTGAATGTGCAGGCCCCCCAATTGGCAGGAAGCCAATCGGACGTGATCAAACTGCCGACCAGCGCATTGCGCCAAGAGGCCAAGCAAACCACCGTGTGGGTCTTCGATCCACAGACTTCTACGGTGCTTTCCCAAGTGGTTCAAGTTGCCACTGCAGATGGCAATGAGGTGGTCATTGCCTCGGGTTTGAAGGCTGGCCAACAAGTTGTGAGTGCGGGCGTCCATGTGTTGTCGCCAGGTCAAAAAGTGACGGTCTATAACGCGGCTGCTCTGTCAACACCTGCGGCAAAGTAAATCATGCGCAAAGAACCAAAATCGGGTTTTAACCTGTCGAAGTGGGCGCTTGATCATCCTGCGCTCACACGTTATTTGATGCTGGTATTGATGCTTTTGGGTGTCTTTGCTTTTTTCAACTTAGGTCAAGACGAAGACCCACCTTTCACGTTTCGCGTGATGGTCGTCAGGGCCTATTGGCCTGGTGCTACAGCCCAACAAGTAGCAGAGCAAGTCACTGACAAACTGGAGCGAACGCTTCAGGAAGTGCCTTTTGCAGACAAGATTCGCAGTTATTCCAAACCTGGTGAAGCGCAAATTATTTTCCAAGTCAAAGACTATTCCAAGCCGTCTGAGGTAGCCAACATTTGGTACACCGTTCGCAAAAAAATCGGGGATATGCGCGGCACTCTGCCTGCTGGTGTGGTGGGCCCTTTCTTTATTGATGATTTTGGCGATGTGTATGGCGTCATTTATGCCTTGCAAGCAGACGGCTTTACACCGGCAGAGGTGAAGAAGTTTGCGGACGAAGTTAGGCAAAAAATCTTGCGCGTGAAAGACGTTGCCAAGGTCGAGCTTTTCGGCGTTCAAGATGAAAAAGTATTCATCGAAATTTCTCAAAAGAAACTGGCTGCAATGGGCATTGACATGGGGTCTGTCATTGCGCAGTTGGGTCAGCAAAATGCCATTGAATCAGCCGGTACTTTGAATCTGCCGAACGATGCCATTCAACTTCGTGTGAATGGGCAGTTCAATGACTTAGAGTCTCTTAGGCAAATGCCAATTCGCGGTATGTCAGGGCAGCAAATCAGGTTGGGTGATTTGGGCGTCATCAAGCGCGATTACATCGACCCACCCCAAGTCAAAGTGCGACACAACGGTGAACAAGTCATTGGTGTGGGTGTGTCCATGGCCAAGGGCGGCGACATCATTGAACTGGGCCAAGCGCTCAAAGTCAGTATTGCGAGCATTGAAAAGTCACTGCCCGTTGGCGTGAAGTTGGTGCAAGTCCAAGATCAACCTCAAGCCGTCTCAACTTCGGTCAATGAGTTTTTGAAAACTTTGGTAGAAGCGGTTGCCATTGTGCTGGCCGTCAGTTTCTTGGCGCTTGGTTTGCACAAGCGCCAAGGTACACATCCTTTATGGCGCCGGTGGACTTTGGACATTCGACCTGGTTTGGTGGTGGGCATTACCATTCCGCTGGTGTTGGCAGTCACTTTTTTAGCCATGGATTATTTCGGCATTGGGCTGCATAAAATTTCATTGGGCTCACTCATCATTGCGCTGGGATTGTTGGTTGACGATGCCATCATTGCCGTCGAAATGATGGTCCGAAAAATGGAGGAGGGCTATGACAAAGTCCGTGCCGCCACCTTCGCTTATGAGCTCACAGCCATGCCCATGCTCACGGGCACCCTCATTACGGCGGCTGGCTTTTTGCCCATTGGTTTGGCCAAATCCCTGACGGGTGAATACACCTTCGCTATTTTTGCCGTTACCGTCATTGCGCTCCTCATCAGTTGGGTGGCCTCTGTTTATTTTGTGCCCTATTTGGGGACTTTGCTTTTGAAAGTACCGCCCCATGTCGGAGGTTCTGAGGAGGCTGTCGCTCATGAAATGTTTGACACACCGTTTTATCAAGTCTTTCGCCGTGCGGTCACTTGGTGCGTCATCCATAAATGGAAAACCATTGCCATCACATTGGGCTTGTTTGTGATGGGCATTGTGGGCATGGGCAAAGTCCAGCAACAATTTTTCCCTGACTCCAGTCGACCCGAAATCATGGTGGAAGTGTGGTTGCCTGAGGGCGCCAGTTTTGTTGCCAGTGAGGAAGTGGCCAAGCGCGTTGAAAAGAGATTGATGTCCGAGCAGGGCGTGAACTCGGTGAGTACTTGGGTGGGCTCGGGTGTACCGCGTTTTTACTTGCCGCTTGATCAAATATTCCCTCAGTCCAATGTTTCACAGATGATTGTGGTGTCCAAAGATTTGAAAGTCAGGGAATCTCTGCGTGTCAAATTGCCAGCCATTTTGGCCGCAGAATTTCCTGAAGTTCGCGGGCGCGTCAAACTGTTGCCCAACGGCCCACCTGTGCCTTATCCCGTGCAGTTCAGGGTTGTGGGAGCCGATCCGTTGGCGCTGCGCTTGAAGGCGGATGAAGTGAAGGCCGTCATGCGGACCAATTCCAATACACGGGGTGTCAATGACAACTGGAATGAATCGGTCAAAGTCATTCGCCTAGAAGTCGATCAAGCCAAAGCGCGCGCTTTGGGTGTCACCAGCCAATCAATTGCGCAAGCTTCTCGGACCATCGCTTCTGGATCGACCATTGGTCAATACCGCGATGGCGACAAGCTGATTGACATTGTGATCAGACAACCCCAGTCTGAACGCGATGCCATTACCGATTTGGCGGGCGCCTATGTGCCCACCGCGTCTGGCAAATCGATTCCTCTTTTGCAAATTGCCAAACCTGTATTCAATTGGGAACCAGGCGTGATGTGGCGCGAAGGACGCAGCTATGCGATCACTGTCAATGCCGATGTGATTGAGGGTATTCAAGGCGCCACAGTGACTCAGCAGTTGTTGCCTGATTTGAAAAAATTAGAGGCCAAGTGGCAGGAAACAGATGCTGGCGAGTACCGCATTGAAGTAGCAGGTGCCGTGGAGGAGAGCTCGAAAGGTTCCGCCTCTATTGCGGCTGGTATGCCACTCATGTTGTTTGTCACCTTCACGCTTTTGATGCTGCAACTCCAAAGCTTCAGCCGTGCCTTCTTGGTGTTCCTCACAGGACCCTTGGGTATCGCAGGTGTGGCGGGGGCCTTGTTGGTGCTTGATCGGCCTTTTGGCTTTGTGGCTTTATTAGGGGTCATTGCGCTGATGGGAATGATTCAGCGCAATTCAGTCATCCTGATCGATCAAATTGAGCAGGACAGAGCGGCGGGCGTTCCCGCTTGGGAGGCTATTGTGGAGTCGGCCGTGCGCCGCTTGCGACCCATTGTTCTCACGGCAGCGGCCGCCGTACTGGCCATGATTCCTCTCTCTCGAAGTGTGTTTTGGGGGCCCATGGCAGTGGCCATCATGGGCGGATTGATTGTGGCGACGGCCCTCACATTGTTGGCTTTGCCGGCCATGTATGCCGCATGGTTCAAGGTGGCACCGCCCCCCAAGTCGGTCTAAACCCGAGGATCTAAAGGGTGACTTCGGTTCAGAAGTCACCCGTTCCATGGTTAAAATAGAAGGTTGACCGATTCAACCCATATGGATGGGACCCGCGCGGGTGGCGAAATTGGTAGACGCACCAGGTTTAGGTCCTGACGGTAGCAATACTGTGCGGGTTCGAGTCCCGCCCCGCGCACCACTTACTAAAAGAGAAGACCATGGCAGTTACTGTTGAAACATTGGAAAAATTGGAACGCAAAATCAGCTTGTCACTGCCCGTGACTGTCATCCAATCTGAAGTCGATGCCCGTTTGAAGAAAATGGCCCGCACCGTCAAGATGGACGGTTTCCGTCCAGGCAAAGTGCCCATGAATGTGGTGGCACAGCGCTACGGTTATTCCGTTCAATACGAAGTCATGAACGACAAAGTGGGTGAGGCCTTTGCCGTTGCTGCCAACGAAGCCAAGGTGCGCGTTGCTGGCCAGCCCCGAATTTCTGAAAAAGATGGCGCACCCGAAGGTGAGTTGGCATTTGATGCCATCTTCGAGGTCTATCCTGAAGTGAAGTTGGGTGACTTGACTGCTGCAACAGTTGAAAAACTCAGCACAGAAGTCACCGACGAAGCCATTGACAAAACCGTTGACATTTTGCGCAAGCAGCGCCGCACCTTTTCTCAACGTGCTGCTGCCGATGCCGCTATCGATGGCGACCGCGTGACGGTTGACTTTGAAGGCAAGATCGACGGCGAAGTTTTCTCTGGCGGCAAGGCTGCAGACTTCCAATTCTTGGTGGGCGAAGGCCAAATGCTCAAAGAGTTTGAAGAAGCAGTGCGCGGCATGAAAAATGGCGAAAGCAAAACTTTTCAATTGGCATTCCCTGCCGACTACCATGGTCAAGACGTGGCTGGCAAAACAGCCGACTTCATGGTCACTGTGAAAAAAATTGAAGCCGCCCATTTGCCTGAAGTGAACGAAGCCTTGGCCAAGTCATTGGGCATTGCCGACGCATCGGTTGAAGGCTTGCGCGCAGACATTCGCAAGAACCTGGAGCGCGAAGTCAAATTCCGTTTGCAGGCTCGCAACAAGCAATCTGCCATGAATGCCTTGGTTGAAAAAGCCGAGCTCGATTTGCCCAATTCCGTGGTGCAAAACGAAGTGGAGCGTTTGAAAGAGGGCGCCCGCGCCGATCTCAAACAGCGCGGTATCAAAGACGCCGACAAAGCGCCTATCCCCGATGAAATTTTCCGTCCTCAAGCCGAAAGCCGTGTGCGTTTGGGCTTGGTGGTCGCTGAGTTGGTCAAGGCCAATACTTTGAATGCCACTGAAGCGCAAATCAAAGCCCACATCGAAGAACTGGCTTCTAGCTACGAGCGTCCTGAAGATGTGATGCGTTGGTACTATGGAGACAACCAGCGCATGGCTGAAGTTGAGGCTGTGGTCATTGAGGCCAATGTGTCCGACTTCATCCTGTCCAAAGCCAAAGTCACTGAAAAGACCATCTCCTTTGACGAGTTGATGGGCCAACAAGCTTAAGCCGGCTGCAAAGTTTTATCGTTTTCACAAACATCAGTTTGGAATCAAAATGAATTCACTCGACATTCAAGCCTTGGGCAATGTGCCCATGGTCATCGAAACGTCTGGTCGCGGCGAACGCGCCTATGACATTTACTCTCGCTTGCTCAAAGAGCGCGTGATCTTTTTGGTGGGTGAAGTCAATGACTACACGGCCAATTCTGTGGTCGCCCAATTGTTGTTTTTGGAAAGCGAAAATCCTGAAAAGGACATTTCCTTCTACATCAACTCGCCGGGTGGTTCGGTCAGCGCTGGCATGGCCATCTATGACACCATGAACTTCATCAAGCCCGATGTGTCTACGCTTTGCACCGGCATGGCAGCCAGCATGGGCGCTTTCTTGTTATCCGCCGGAACCAAGGGAAAGCGGTTTTCTCTGCCCAACTCCAAGGTCATGATTCACCAGCCCTTGGGCGGCACCCGCGGTCAAGCTACCGAAATTGAGATTCATGCCCGTGAAATCCTCAAAACTCGCGAGCAACTTAACAGAATCCTGGCCGAAAACACCGGACAAGCCCTGGAAAAGATCCAGTTAGACACCGAGCGTGACTACTATTTGTCAGCTGACGAAGCCAAAGAATACGGTCTGATTGACCAAGTTATTGCAAAACGTCCCTGAGACGCAACAAACCGGGGTCGAAATTAGCTTTTCTGCCCTGTTTTTTGAAGACGGCGCCCCCTTTCATGGAGAGCGCCGTTTTTCTTTCGTTATCATAGGGAAAATAGAATCACAAGGCGTCGTTTATGGCCGATAAAAAAGGCTCAGTTACCGAAAAGAATTTGTATTGCTCCTTTTGTGGCAAAAGCCAGCACGAGGTTAAGAAGCTCATCGCCGGGCCTTCCGTGTTCATTTGCGATGAGTGCATCGACTTGTGCAACGACATCATTCGCGATGAATTGCCTGCTTCCGAAATTGCCAAAGATGCTAAATCTGGCCTGCCTACACCGCTCGACATCAAAACCAACTTAGACAACTACGTCATCGGTCAAGAAAAAGCCAAGCGCACCTTGGCTGTTGCGGTTTACAACCACTACAAGCGTTTGCGCCACAAAGAAGGCGCTAAAAAAGAAGACGTTGAATTGTCAAAGAGCAACATCTTGCTTATCGGGCCCACAGGCTCTGGCAAAACTTTGTTAGCCCAAACCTTGGCGCGCATGCTCGATGTGCCTTTTGTCATGGCCGATGCAACCACCCTCACTGAAGCCGGTTATGTGGGCGAAGATGTTGAGAACATTGTTTCCAAGTTGTTGCAAAGCTGTAACTACGATGTCGATCGCGCACAGCGCGGTATTGTTTACATCGACGAGATCGACAAAATCACTCGCAAGTCTGACAACCCTTCCATCACGCGCGACGTGTCAGGCGAGGGTGTTCAGCAGGCCTTGCTCAAGTTAATCGAAGGCACCATGGCCAGCGTGCCACCGCAAGGCGGACGCAAGCACCCCAATCAAGACTTCTTGCAAATTGACACCACCAATATTTTGTTCATCTGCGGCGGCGCATTTTCAGGCTTGGAAAAAGTCATTGAAAACCGCACGGAAGCTTCTGGCATTGGTTTTGGTGCCGTGGTCAAAAGCAAGAAGCAGCGATCACTCACCCAAGTTTTTACCGAAGTGGAGCCAGAAGATTTGATCAAGTTTGGCCTCATCCCTGAGCTGGTAGGTCGTATGCCTGTGGTGGCCACATTGGCCGAACTCACAGAAGAAGCCCTGGTTCAAATTTTGACCGAACCCAAAAATGCCCTGGTCAAACAATTTGGCAAGTTGCTCAACATGGAAGGCGTCGACCTGGAAATCAGGCCTGAAGCCTTGCACGCCATTGCCAAAAAAGCACTGGCCCGCAAAACTGGCGCTCGCGGTTTGCGGTCTATTTTGGAGCAGGCCCTCATTGACACCATGTTCGACTTGCCCAACACCAGCAATGTCGAAAAAGTGGTGGTCGATGCGTCCACCATTGAAGACAACCACACCCCTCTGCTTGTTTACCGCGAGTCGGCAAAACAAGCTTGAACTTTTCCAGCCCACCCCCTGTACTCGATGAAAAACCCTACTCATTCAAGGCTTGAAATCGGGAAAACAGGGGCCATTTATCCCCCATACACAAGGGAATCACATGTCTGGACATACACCACTGCCCGCTGAATTAATTGACCTGCCGATGTTGCCACTGCGCGATGTCGTGGTCTTTCCGCACATGGTCATCCCCCTCTTTGTGGGGCGCCCCAAAAGCATCAAAGCGCTTGAAAGCGCCATGCTCACCGATCGCCGCATCATGTTGGTGGCCCAAAAAACAGCGGCCAAAGATGAGCCAGAAGCCACCGACATGTTCGAAGTCGGTTGCATCTCTACCATTTTGCAAATGCTCAAACTGCCCGATGGCACCGTCAAGGTGTTGGTTGAAGGCCAGCAGCGCGCCAAAGTCAAAACCATTGTCGATGGCGAAGTCCATTTCGTGGCCAGCGTGTTGCCAGTTGAATTGGCCGCCGAGAAGGCCGAGCAAAGCAGTGAAATTGAAGCCCTGCGCCGCGCGGTCATGCAGCAATTTGACCAGTACGTCAAACTGAACAAAAAAATCCCGCCTGAAATTCTGACCTCCATTTCCAGCATTGATGAGCCAGGACGATTGGCCGACACCATTGCGGCGCACCTGCCTTTGAAATTGGAAAACAAGCAAGTGGTTCTGGACTTGGCCAGCATTCGCGACCGCTTAGAAAATCTCTTCACACAACTAGAGCGTGAAGTTGATATTTTGAATGTGGACAAAAAAATCCGTGGCCGCGTGAAGCGCCAAATGGAGAAGAATCAGCGCGATTTTTATTTGAACGAGCAAGTCAAGGCCATTCAAAAAGAACTCGGTGAAGGCGAAGAGGGCGCCGACATCGAAGAGATCGAGAAGAAAATCAAAGCCGCCAAAATGCCGGCAGAAGCGCGCAAAAAAGCTGACGCTGAGTTAAAAAAGCTCAAGCTCATGTCACCCATGTCAGCAGAAGCTTCTGTGGTGCGCAATTACATTGAAGTGCTTACAGCATTGCCTTGGAGCAAGAAGACCAAAATCAAACACGACTTGGGCAATGCCGAAGTGGTGTTGAACGAAGACCACTTCGGCCTAGAAAAAGTCAAAGACCGCATCATGGAATACCTCGCGGTACAGCAGCGCGTAGACAAAGTGAAGGCGCCTATTCTTTGCTTGGTCGGCCCACCGGGTGTTGGTAAAACTTCATTGGGCCAATCGATTGCCAAAGCCACGGGCCGCAAGTATGTGCGCATGGCCTTGGGTGGCATGCGCGATGAAGCCGAAATTCGGGGACACCGCCGCACCTACATTGGCGCTATGCCTGGCAAAGTGTTGCAAAGCTTGAGCAAGGTGGGCACGCGCAATCCATTGTTCTTGTTGGACGAAATTGACAAGTTGGGTACTGACTTTCGAGGCGACCCTTCCAGTGCTTTGTTAGAGGTCTTAGACCCTGAACAAAACCACACCTTTGGCGATCACTATGTTGAAGTAGATTTTGATTTGAGCGACGTCATGTTCGTGGCTACTTCAAACTCCATGAACATTCCATCTGCCTTGTTAGACCGCATGGAAGTGATTCGTTTGTCGGGCTATACAGAAGACGAAAAAACCAGCATTGCCATTAAGTATTTGCTGCCTAAGCAATTGAAAAACAATGGCGTGAAAGTTGAAGAACTCAACATCAGCGATGCCGCTGTGAGAGATATTGTTCGCTACTACACGCGTGAGGCTGGCGTGCGTTCACTAGAGCGCGAGTTGTCTAAGATTTGCCGCAAAGTCGTCAAGAGTTTGTTGCTCAAACAAATGACGGCGCCAGTGCTGGTCACGCCCGACAACTTGAATGATTTCTTGGGTGTGCAGAAATACACATACGGTCGTGCTGAAGCGACCAATCAAGTGGGTCAAGTGGTTGGGTTGGCATGGACCGAAGTAGGTGGCGACTTGCTCACCATCGAGGCTGCGCTCATGCCAGGCAAAGGTGTTATTACCCGTACAGGCTCTCTGGGCGATGTGATGAAAGAATCAGTGGAAGCCGCGCGCACCGTGGTGCGCAGCCGTGCCCGCATGCTAGGCATCAAAGACGATGTGTTTGAAAAGAAAGACTTGCACATTCACGTGCCCGATGGTGCTACGCCTAAAGACGGCCCCAGTGCTGGCGCTGCCATGACCACCGCCATGGTGTCTGCCATGACGGGTATCCCTGTGCGTGCCGATGTCGCCATGACAGGTGAGATTACTTTGCGCGGTGAAGTCACGGCCATTGGCGGTTTGAAAGAAAAACTGTTGGCGGCTTTGCGCGGCGGTATCAAGACCGTTTTAATTCCTGAAGACAATGTGAAAGACCTTCAAGACATTCCTGAAAATGTTAAAAACGGCCTGGAAATTGTGCCGGTTAAATGGATCGACAAAGTGCTTGAAGTGGCGCTTGTATCAATGCCTCAAGCACTGCCTGATGAAGAGCCGGTGGTCGTCGAGGCGCCTGTTGTGGCAGACGCAAAGACGGCTACAAAAACAGGCGCCGTGAAGCACTGATAGAATTTTTGGGAGGGCTTTTAAAATTCCCAAAAATTACGCTACAATTCGTTCAACGCAGGCAATTTGGCATAGAATGCTCAGTTGATTGCAAATGCGGGATTAGCTCAGTTGGTAGAGCGATACCTTGCCAAGGTATAGGTCGAGAGTTCGAGCCTCTTATCCCGCTCCAAACATTGAAAGATGACCCAACATCTTTCTGCAAATTAGGGAAGCAACAGCTTCCCTTTTTTGTCACCAAAAATGGCGCGGTAGCAAAGCGGTTATGCACCGGATTGCAAATCCGTGTAGGTCGGTTCGACTCCGGCCCGCGCCTCCATCATTTCTCTCCAGAAATTAACAAGACAGCCCCGAAAGGGGCTTTTTGTTGTGTGCGTTTTGGGGACTTGTCTCAGCTTAGACATCTGGGTAGTATGAGCATGAAGCCCGTCCATGCGATGGACCATCATCCAGCCACTGTAGGTCAATCTAAGGGACGGAGACGAAATGATATTCAATGACCAGACTGTCAAGAAAAATTTGTCATCTAACAAAAGGATGTTGAATTGGCAAGCCTTGCGAGCTTTGGTCATCTTGAGTGGTGCCTCGTTACTGGCAGCCGAAGCGTCTGCTCAAAGCTATCCATCGCGTCCAGTTCGCATCGTCATTCCATTGTCTTCCGGCGGCACCACCGACATACCGGGCCGCATCATTGCCCAAAGGCTGACCGATGTATTTGGCCAGCAGTTTTTTGTTGAAAATCGCCCCGGCGCTGGGGGTACCATCGGGACCGATTTTGTGGCCAAATCAAAGCCCGATGGCTATACGCTGTTGATGATGGCGACACCGCATGTGATCACCGGCAATATGTACAAAAACCTCACCTACAACACACTGAATGATTTCGCACCCATCGCACGGATTGCTTCGGGGCCTTATGTTTTGTCGGTACATCCATCACTGGGTGTTAATTCGGTCAAAGAACTGATTGCGCTGGCCCGCGCCAATCCTCGCAAGATTGATTACGTAAGCTCAGGTAACGGCAGTCTTCAACATTTGACGGGCGCTTACTTTGCCCACTTGGCTGGCATCGAGCTCACTCATGTACCTTACAAGGGAAGTGCGCCGGCGCAGCAGGATCTGGTGGCGGGTGTTGTGAAGCTAGGGTTTCCTGGCACACCCATCGTGATTCCGCATGTCAAATCTGGACGGCTGAAGCCACTTGCAGTGACAACGTCCCAGCGCTCGCCGCAAATGCCTGATGTGCCAACGGTTGCCGAAGCAGGTTTGCCAGGCTTTGAATCACTTTCTTGGGTAGGTTTGATGGCGCCTCTTGGCACACCAGCGGACATCGTGGTAAAACTCAATAGCGAAATTGTCAAAATGTTGAATCTTCCCGAAGTTCAGCAACAGTTGCAAATCTCGGGAATGGAGGCAACGCCCAATTCCCCGGATGAGTTCGGCAAGTACCTTAGAAGTGAATACGACAAATGGGGCAAGGTCATTCGCGATTCGGGCGCCACAGTCAATTAGAACTTGGTTTTCAAGTACCGCTTAGCGTAAATGCTTCGTGCACCGCAGATTGCACGCTGCCCCCCAAAACGGCACCACCCCCCGCCACATAAATCCAATCACCGATGGTGACGGCCGCCACAGCATGACGCGGTATGGGCATGGCGGCGTGTGATTGCCAAGTGTTGGTAGCAGGGTCGTAACTTTCCATTTGTCCAAACACGGTTTGTTGTCCTGGCCGATTGATGATGCCGCCTTCGCCGCCCATGGCATAAAAGCGATCACGGTAAACAACCAAGCCATGGCCTGAACGCGCTATGGGCAAAGGTGCCAGTACTTCCCAGGTGTCTCTTTCTGGCACATACACCTGATGCAAATCGGTGTTGTATTCAAACGTGTTGAATCTTCCGCCAATGATGTGGATTCGGCCTTTGTAGGCCACACATCCCACATGATCACGAGCACCTGGCAACGCTTTCTTGCGAGACCATTGATCTGTCTTTGGATCGTAAACTTCATGCCAACCCACGCTGGCGCGTTCATCTGTGGGCGATGAGGCGCCTCCTATCAAATGCAGTTTGCCATTCAATGCAACGGCAGCAGCAGCGCCTCTGGGTCTTGGCAGTGGCGCAATCGATGTCCATTTATCTTGCGAGACTTCATAGACATAGGCGTGGTTGTCTGGATTTCGATTTTGTTCAATGAAGCCGCCAAACGCATAGATGCGACCTTCAAGGGAGACAACGGCCACATGGTTAGCGCCTCGAGGAAGTGGGGCCGCCAAATGCCATTGATCGGCTTTCGGTTCATAGACGTGGTGATAGCCCCTGTCGACGCGCCCTTCGCCATAGCCGCCTATGACATGAAGCCTGCCTGCCCATTCAGTGGCCCATGCCATTTCGCTGCGCGGAATGGGCAATGAAGCACGTGTGATCCAACGACCTGAAGGCCCCTTAGGTGCAGGACTCGTGAACGAGCGTTGTGACTCTTGATCAGCTGTTAAATGATGCGGCACACCGCCTTGGAGTTTGGCGTAGGGCTCTGGCGAGGGGTTGGCCTTAGGGAGCGCAGGATGCGCACCATGTTGGCCATGAGCCCCATGAGTGCTGTCTGATTGTGCGAGGAGTGTTTTTGTAAGGAGCAGTGACGACGCACCCACAAACCATTTTCTTCTGTCCATCGTCATACCTTGATCCCCGTCAAATCAATTTTGAAACTTCAGTTTGCTTGCACGCCAGCTTTGATCAGCAACCCGCCCAAGGTGTCAATTTCATTTTTCAAATGGGCTCTCAATGCGGCTGGCGTCGCCTGCTCAATGCTGACAGCCGACACGCCCATGCCATCCAAGCGCTTGATCACGTCGGGGTCGGTGACAGACTTTTGCAATGCAGCCGTGAGTTTTTCTAAAACAGGTTTGGGTGTTCCCTTGGGTGCATAGAGGCCAAAGGAAATATTGATCTCAAAGCCTTTAACGCCAGCTTCTGCAATGGCAGGTGTGTCGGGTAAGGACGGCAATCTGTTTTTGCCAGCCGCCGCATAGGCTTTGATTTTGCCGTTCTTCACTGAAGGCACGGTGCCCGAAGTTTGATCGCACAAAATATCAACCTGGCCACCCATTAAGTCGGTCAGTGCGGGGCCCGTGCCTTTGTAGGGAATTTCATTCAATTGAACCCCTAAGACGTTCATCATCATCAAGCCACAAAGGTGGGAAGCAGAGCCTACGCCCGCATGGGCCAAACTGACTTTTTTCTGATTGGTTTTGAGGTAAGCCACAAACTCATTCAAGTCTTTAGGCGGAAATTCAGTTCTTGCAACAATCACCATGGGGCCGCTGGTGGCCGATCCAATGGGCTCAAAATCATCCACGGGGTGGTAGCTCAAATTTTTGTACATGGCCATGTTGGTGGCGTGGCTGACGTGAATCATGAGCAGGCTATAACCATCTGGCTTGGACCTTGCCACTTTGGCGGTGCCGATGCTGCCCGAGGCACCTGCCGTGTTATCGACCACAATTTGTTGGCCCAAGATCTTTTGCATCGAGCCTGCAAACAAGCGCGTAATGGTGTCACCTGGTCCGCCAGCGGCGTAGGGCATCATCATGGTAATTGGCTTGCTGGGGTAGTCTTGCGCGGTGGCATGTCCTACCCAAGCACTTCCCAATGCACACAAGGATAAAACCAGGGCTCTGCGAATGTGTGATTTAAATTTCATGGGTTTCGTCTCTGTTTAAGTTTTAAAAATAGGGGCTTGAATGGCCATCAAGCGAGCAAGCGTTTTCGGATGTCTGAGGGTTCTAAAACTTCCAGCGGAAATGCACCGCCGCCAGGAATGCCGACTTGCGTGGCATTCAAAAGCATAGACACCATGACGTAAGTGCCTGACAAAACAGTGAGGTCAATGACCGCCTGCTCCCCCATCTTGTTCACGGCTTCTTGCCAAAGCGCATCGGGCACTCTGTGATTCAAACTGAGTTGAACGCAGTAGTCATACACCAAGCGCTCATCGTCTGCCATGCTGTTCGGCCGTTTGCAGGCTTGCAAATCTTTCATCACTGCATCAGAAAGGCCTGCTTTTCTGGCAATGGTTTCGTGTGCCCACCACTCGTATTGCGCATTGGAAATGCGTGCCTGAATCAAAATGGCAAATTCATTGAGTCGCTTGTTGACTGTGGTTCTGAACCTCAGGTAATCCAAGAAGTCAAAGCACCTTCTGGCCATTTCGGGGCTTCGCAACAAGGCGTTGTAAGGCCCGCCCAGAGCTGCACTGGATATTTTGAGAATGTCATCTGCCAAGGGCTTCACGGAAGCGGGCAGGTCGTCGTAAGAGATTTGGGATAGTCGTTCGTTCATGTCTAAATTTTAGGTACTCGCTAAATTGGCAGTGGGAGGATAAACCCGTGGTTCTAGTTGCTTTGAGGTGAAGGCTTTGCTTCAAATCCCAAGCAAGGGCGACCATCTGAATTCATCACCTGAATGCTGGGCAAGACTTGAGACTTGAAGCCGAGCAGTTTGCAAGAGTAGGGCATTTTGGGATCCCAACTGGTGGCAAAGTGCTTGCACCGCCAGCAATTCACTTGATCTAAAAAGGGTGGAGGTGTAGCCACTGTATTTTTTCATTCGTTTGTTCTGCCGCATCATAAAGAAAAACAACACAGAAGGTGATATGTGTTTTGAACGCAAGGGCATGGACGGCAGGGTTATTGAGATTCTATTAATATCTTTTCACAAGGATGCAAAATGGACTTACATCAAAATTCAGTAGAAATAGACCCCCGTATTTACTCGCTCTACGACGAGTACTGCCATGGCGCCATGGACCGAAGGGAATTTTTGGCCAAAGCCAGTGCCTTGGTGGTGGGTGGTATGGCCATGGCGCAGGCCCTGTTTCCAAGGTATGCCAATGCGCAAATTATTTCTTTCACAGATCCTCGCATCAAAGCCAGTTATGTGAAATATGCATCGCCAGGCGGTAGTTCTGGCGAAATGAGGGGTTATTTGGTGCAGCCTGTTTCGGCCGCCCCTTCAAAATTTCCGGCTGTGCTGGTCATTCATGAGAATCGTGGTTTGAATCCCTACATTGAGGATGTGGCCAGACGCTTAGCAGCTGCAGGATTTTTGGCTTTGGCACCTGATGGCTTGTACCCAGTGGGTGGCTATCCTGGCAATGACGAGGATGGAAAAAAACTGCAGGATGGACTCTCGCGATCAAAGCTGAAAACAGACATGTTGAACGGTGCCGTATTTTTAAAAAATCATGTGCTTTCTTCAGGCAAGTTGGGCATCACTGGTTTTTGTTGGGGTGGCGGCATGACCAATGCTTTGGCGGCTGAAATGGGCGATGCAGTTCAGGCGGGCGCCCCTTACTATGGCGAGCCTGCAGCCTCTGAGAATGTGGACAAAATCAAAGCGGAGTTGGTGATACATTTTGCAGAAAATGACCCTCGTATCAACACCACTTGGGCGGCTTATGAAAGCGGGTTAAAGACTCACGGCGTTAAATCTCAAGCGCATTTTTATGCGGGCACGCAACACGGATTTCACAACAATTCAACACCTAGGTTCAATCAGGCAGCCGCAGATTTGTCTTGGAGCCGCACACTCGAATTGTTCAATCGTACTTTGAAGACTTAAGCCTGTGAAAATTGATCCAGCTCGGGTTGATAAAGAGCCGCTGGTTTGAGGCAAAATCACGTTTTTAAACATTCACTGAAAACAACATGCAGCCCTTTCACCTGGCATTTCCCGTCACATCCTTGGCCAAAGCCAGAGCCTTTTATGGTGACCTGTTGGGCTGCCCTGAGGGCCGCTCCAGTGACGAGTGGATTGATTTCAATTTTCACGGCCACCAAATTGTGGCTCACCTCAGTCCTTCAGAGGCAGGTCATCACAACACCAGCGCTGTAGATGGCGACAATGTGCCTGTGCGGCATTTTGGCTTGGTCATGGAAATGGGGCAGTGGGAGACGCTTGCAGACAAATTGAAAAAGGCGGGCACCCAGTTTGTCATCGAGCCGCACATTCGCTTTAAAGGCCAAGTCGGTGAGCAAGCCACTATGTTTTTCTTAGATCCCTGTGGCAATGCCGTGGAATTTAAAGCATTTGCAAACCCTGCCAGTTTGTTTGCCAAATAGGCCAGTGCACACAAACCACTCAAATTACATCATTTGAATTTGAGCATGCGGACCGTTCAATGAAATTGAAAATGTCAGAAAAATCGCTGTTTGCGATTTTGTTGCGCTCGCCATGGTGGTGGAGTTTTTTGATAGCCGCAGTGTTGATGCTGCTGGCACGCGTCTTCTTGCCTGAGGCCTTTCGAGCTGTCGGGATGCTCAGCGCGTTGCCATTTGCTGTGCTTGGGATCATTGCTGCCTGGCGGCAGCGTGACAAGCCTTCGCCTGAACGCGTCTCTTTGGCCTTGACCGACTTGGCCAACATGTCATGGAAGCAATTTTTGCCCATCATGGAGCAAGCCTTTGTTCAGCAAGGCTTCAGTGTGATGCCATTGAACTCGAGCGCAGCAGACTTGCGGTTGGAAAAATCAGGCAAGGTCACCTTGGTCAGTTGCAAGCGCTGGAAGGCTGCCACCTTGGGGGTCGAAGTATTGCGTGATTTGAAAGAACTTCAAGTCTCGCAAGATGTTGCATATGCTGCTTGTATCAGTCTCAGTTTGCCCACCGGCGTGGCACTTAAATTTGCAAAAGCCAACGGCGTTCAATTGATCTGCCAAGACGAGCTGGCCTCGCTTTGCCTCAAAGTCATGAAAGACTAAAGGGAGCGCCTCAGCCCTACAAAGCCCGCATGATGTGTGCAATGCAGTCATTGGTTTTGGGCGCATCGATCCAACGCATGATGCAAACCAGTTCGAGCTTCGGGTCTACCCATGTGACGGAAGAGCCAGCACCAAGTGCAAACCATGAACTGCGAGGTGCGTCTTTGAACAAAGCACCATCTTTGTTCAGCCAAATGAGGTAGCCGTAGTAGGACGCAACGTCGCAAGACTGTTGCATCATGTCAAGCCATTTTGCAGACAGAATTTGTTGGCCTTTGAAATTGCCATTGCCCATGAGCATCATGCCAATCAGGGCTTGGTCTCTGGCGGAAATAGAAACGCCACCACCCCAATGGCTTCCACCAGGAACCGACATCATGCGTTGTCCGTTGACATCGGTCCAACCTTGCTCGTAGCCAACCCATTGAAATTCACCGGTACATCCCAATGGCTTCCGGAAAAACTCTTCAAAGACTTCAGGCAGAGGACGCTTGAACAAATGCAACAAAGCCAAAGAGAGTTGGTTGATTCGAACATCGTTGTACTCAAACCTTGAGCCTGGCTCGCCTAGGGGTCTGGCGTCACCCTTGATGCCGTCGGCTTTTCCGGGCTGGTAGGTCAACCAGCGATAACGGTCAACTTGTTCGGGAATGCCAAGGCATGTGCCTTCCCATTCACTGGTTTGTTGTAGCAAATGATGCCAAGTGATTCTGTTTAAACGTTCACCCTCAAAGCCAATACCCGGACACTTTTGAATCACAGGTTCGTGAACATCTGGCAGCAGACCTTGATCAAAAGCGATGCCAGCCAGAAGGGCTAAATATGTTTTGGCCACGCTGAAGGTGAGGTCGGCTTTGCGGGGTTGACCCCATTCAGCCAACATCACATGCTTGTGGAAAATAACCCCCGACACTGGCCCACGACCATGCACTGGGCCATACAAGCGGTTGTAGGGCGGCGGATCTACCTCATGAATGCCCCAGGGCGGTGAGGCGTCGCGAGACCATGGTGTCTCGCATTTTTCAATGAATTGAATAGCCTCTTGAAGTGCAGGCGACATATTGGATGCAAGTGTCATGTCCTAGTTAGAAAAACAAGAAGTAGCCGTTGACCGTGCTTACAAATCCCAGCGCGCCTAACAGCGTGCCGGCCCAATACAAAATAGGCATGGAGGCAACGATAGAAACTGATAGCAAGACAATCGCAATTTGCAAAGCACCTTCAGCATAATCAAACCAAGGGTCTTGAAGCATGGCGTGATCTCGTGTAGCTTCATGCGCTTTGGCTCTGACCATCAGTTCTTTTTTGCCTTCTTTAGTTTCTGGCTCAGACTCATAGCGATCAGCCGTTTTTTTGTAGTCTTCAATTTTCTTTTCAAACATCGCCTTGGCGGTGGCGTTCATGTTGGGCTCGCGCGCAAGTTGTAACTCCAGATCGGCAGCGGCCAGTTTGAAAGACGTTTGACGAATGTTTTTGGCTTGGTAGAAAGCATAGGCATTGGCTGCCAAGATGTTTTCTTGGGTGGCTTCCTTCATGGCATTGGAGCCGCCTAGGCTGGCAATGGCCAAGACCATGGCCAAGATGGAAATGGTGAGGGCGGAGCGATTTTGATTTTTGTCGCCATGGGCTTTTTGCTCCATCAGCTCGGTGGTGTCTTGGGCTTCCATATTTGATCCTGTAAATTTAAAAATTGATTTGTGAACTTATGCCGCAGATTGGCACACATCCACCCATTGGCCTTGGGTTATTTTTAACATAAGTTCGGGACTGATTCGCACAGCGCTGTTGACAGAGCCTGCAGCCGGAATGACCTCGTCATAGATTTGAAGAGAAACATCTAAATAAACGGGAAGGGCTTGCGCCAAGCCAAAGGGACACACGCCGCCAACCGGATGGCCTGTCATTTCGACCACCTCATCTAAGCCTAGCATCTTACCCTTGCCAAATTCGTCTTTGAATTTCTTGTGATCGATGCGTGCATCACCTTTGGCAACCACCAGCAGCACCCGATCGTCGTTCAGTCTGAACGCAAGTGTTTTTGCAATTTGGCCAGGCTCTACACCATGCGCTTCGGCGGCCAATGCCACTGTGGCTGTACTCACATCGAGTTCAATGATGGGTAAATTCAGCTCAAGTTGTTGAAAGAATGCTTTGACGGATTGAAGACTCATGACGGCGTGTGAATAAGAAGGCAAAATCAGAGCCTGAAGATATCAGACTGCGATGTGTTGCAGTGTTCAATTAATTACTTTTCTCATTCCAAAATGTATTACGAACCTGGCGTTACCCCCCATGGCTTACCCTATGACCCCTTCAAGTCTTGTGTCATTCCCAGGCCCATAGGATGGATTTCCACTGTGAACAGGGAGGGTCGGCATAACTTGGCCCCTTACAGTCAGTTTCAAAACATCACCTTCAACCCACCGATTGTGATGTTCTCGGCCAACCAAACCACACAGGGCATTCGCAAAGACTCTGTTCGCAACGCTGAAGATACTGGCGAGTTTGTTTGGAACATGGCCACTTACGACTTAAGACATGCCGTGAACCTCACGGCTGAAGAGTTGCCGCATGGCGTTGACGAGTTTGAACATGCAAAACTGCAAAAACTGCCCTCTCGCAAGGTCAAGCCGATGCGAGTGGCAGGGTCGCCCATTCAGTTTGAATGTGTGTATTTAAATACCTTGCGGTTTCCGGGTGAGCCGCCATTTGGCACCGCCGATGTGGTGTTTGGCAAGGTGGTCGCCATTCACATTGACGATGAAATGATCGA
>ENA-ORFA01000120-ORFA01000120.1-marine-metagenome-genome-assembly--contig:-NODE-120-length-35429-cov-3.014964_pt1 | contig 35429 bp, 26 predicted proteins | sample MGYA00248621_ERZ508587 | MGnify/ENA primary metagenome ERZ508587 (study PRJEB26250, sample SAMN06266239) | marine metagenome | isolation source: Columbia River Estuary | place: USA:Columbia River Estuary... | reverse complement strand
AATCCCAACTAACCATGGCAGAAATAGCAGAAAGTGGTGGCGGTGGTCACGACAAAGGGAAGAAAAGAGCGAAGAAGGCATCTACACGTGTAGATATGACGCCAATGGTTGACTTAGCATTTCTTCTACTTACGTTCTTCGTTTTAACATCTACCTTTAGTAAACCGAAAGTAATGAGCTTGGCCTATCCCGCCAAAATCGATGAGCCCGTTGACAAGAATGCCCCAAAATTGAATAATGGAATCACCTTCCTTTTGTCAAAGGATAAAATTTTCTATTACACCGGTGAATTCTATCCAGCTGATCGTCCAGGTAAAAATGGACCAACTAAATTGACTGAAACAAATTTTAGTGCTTCTGGCCTAAGAAAGGTGTTAGCTGATTTAAATTCTTACGTTCTACTACGTAAGGAGGGAATGGTAAAGAAGGTGAAAGCAAAACAAATGGCAGACACAACCTACACGCGTGAGTTAGAACAATTGAAAGGAAAACCTGAAGCTTTGAAAGTTTTAGTTAAAACGGATGACAAGGCATTGTGTAAGAATTTCATTGATCTAATTGATGAGGTTAAAATTGCAGAAATTGGCGTAATTGCCCCTGTACCAATGCTTCCGGCAGAACTTAAATTATTAGAAACCCAATTAAAAAAGTAACGCCATGGAATTAGCAGTAGTTTGGGTCATTGTAGGATTAGTTTCCACATACTCATTATTTAGTTATTTTTCAGCCAAAGGATGGTTGGTAACATCGCAAGTAAGGAACGAGTTAGTTTTTGAGAATCGAAATAAGGCCTACGGAGCGTATACCTTACGAAAGAATTACAATAAAAGGCTTACCCTAATCATGGCGAGTATGATTCTTGCTTTTGTATTGGGATCATTGGCCATGTTCATTATACGTAATTTACCGAAAGAAGAAATTGAGGCTCCTAAAGGAAGTGATAAAACGTGGACGGTACAACCCCCACCAAAGGATTTACCGCCTCCACCGCCAACTACGCCTCCACCTCCACCATTGGAAAAAATGACGGCTTTTATTCCTCCGGTAATTGAGGACGATCCGGTAACTGATCCTGTTCCAACTCAAGATCAATTAGAATTAACAAAAGCGGGTGATAAAACTCAAGATGGTAGTGATGAGAATTTTGATCCTCCACAACCTACAGATGATACACCCAAGCAGATCGATACGAAACCGGATCCGATTGAGACATTCGTAGAAGAAGAGGCGGATTTCCCAGGTGGATTTGCTGAAATGGCTAAGTTTATCAATGATAATATTGATTATCCACAGGAAGCAATCGATTTAGGGATCAAAGGCCGTGTAACTGTGCGCTTTGTTGTTGAGAAAGACGGTAGAATCTCTAATGTATCTGTAGCTACACCGTTGGCTGGTTGTAAGGCTTGTGATAAAGCAGCGGTAAAAGTTGTTGAGAAAATGCCTTCATGGAAAGCCGGTAAAAACGGTGGTCGTGAAGTAAGAACTTGGGTAACTTTACCGGTTAAGTTTGAAGTAAACTAATCAGTAACCATACATTTAATCCCCAAAGAAATTTGGGGATTTTTTTTATATCATGAATTTTAGAATAATTAATGCTGCTATCGGATTAACTGTCGTGTTCGCAGCGATGCTCTTAGCCTTCTTTATTGCCTTTACAGATCAATTGCCGGGTCTTTTCGGTTGGAAGCGATGGGTGTTAGTTGGGGTCTTAATTACGTATTCCCTATTTCGAGTCTATCGCTCAATCAAAACATTTAAAAAACAAGAACATGAGAATTAAAATAATTTTAGGCTTATTGGGAATTTTGAGTTTAACTGCGTGCGAAACGCATGAAAACCCATTAGCCTATCAGTCTGATACACACGGAAGAGGTAACATTGAAGTATATTTGGAGGATTCATATAAACCCTTATTTACAACAAGTATTTATACGTTCCAAAGTTTGTTTCCGAAAGCAACAGTTAAACCAACCTATCTCCCAGAAGGCGATATTGTCAAAGCGTTTTTTGATAATAAAGTAAAAACAATTTGTATTTCCCGTGATTTTACCGACAAAGAGAAAAAATACTTGAAATCTCAAAATGTTCAAGTTCAAAGTGATTTAATTGCATACGATGCAGTAGCACTTATCATACACCCAGATAATACAGACTCTACAATTTCTGTGGATCAACTTAAAGCCTGGATATCTTCTGATGGTGCCACATGGAAGAGGAGTGGAAAGCCAGTAAAAATTGTGTTTGATAAAGTGAATTCAGCAAATTTTAACTACCTAACCAAGTTATCTGGAAAGTCAACCCTATCAAAAAATGTATACGCATTGAATTCGAATGAGCAAGTAATCGACTATGTGAAACATAATAAGCAAGCTATAGGAGTAATTGGTGTTAATTGGATTTCAGATCAAGAAGATTTTGAAGTAATGAATTTCCTAGATAGTGTTAAGGTAATGCATGTAAGTCACCATGACGGTGAAGAAGGTTTTCAACCATTTGCAGGTACAATATGGACAAAAGAGTATCCATTACATCGAGAAATGTGGATGATAAATAAAGGAAATCGATCGGGATTAAATACAGGATTTGTTTTATTTATGATCGGAGAGAAAGGGCAGTTAATTATACAAAAATCTGAATTGGTGCCCGCAAAGGCTCCGGTAAGACTAATTCAATTAACAACACAGTAATTTTTTATTAATTTCTTTGCGTTAACCGAATTCCAAAGTAACTTTGGCAAAGCAATTGTAGGTGAGTTTTAAATTTTATATCATGAAAACAACAGTATTATTTTCTGCGCTATTTCTTTCGGTAAGTGGTTTGTTTGCACAGACCTTGAGCGAAGCAATCAAAAAAACAGAAAATGAGCGTTATGCCGACGCGTTAATCGATTTCAAAGCGCTAGTAGCTAAGGAACCAACCAATGGTGATGTGTATTTTTACTATGGCGATTGTTACTTTGAGAAAGGTGAGGTGGATTCAGCAATTCTTGTTTGGAATAAAGGATATGAGATGGATAAACTTACGCCGATGCCGTTAATTGGTAAATTCCGTGTGCTATGGCTTAAAGGAGACAAGGCGGGTGCCCAAGCAGAAATATTGAAAGCTATGGAACTTACTAAAGGAAAGAAAACAAACCTCAAAAGAGCTGAAGTAATTCGTGGAATTGCAGAAATGTATATCGAGTCTGAAAACAAAGACCTTGATCAAGCCTTGACATTACTTCAGGAAGCAATAACTAAAGACCCTAACAATGAGGACAACTACTTACTTCAAGGGGATGCATTGTATGCTAAAACTCCTCAAGATGCGAGTCCGGCTATAAAAAGCTACAACATCGTATTGGACATTAACAAGAATTCACCGCGGGGTAAACTTCGTGTTGCGAACATTTATCAAGCCGCTCAGAATTATGAGGAGGCTAATAAAATTTACAAAGAAGCAATCGCAATTGATTCAACCTTTGCTCCTGCGTATCGCGAAAGAGCAGAGATGTTCATGCGTTTTGATAAAATGAAACTTGCGATTCAAGATTGGAAAAAATATCTTGCACTTAACAGTAACGTTGAATCAAGATATCGATATGCGAATGCTATGTTTGCTGCAAAGCAATATTGTGAGGTAATTGAAGAGGTTAATACCATAAACCAAGCAGGCTTCCGTAATTTTTATACAGAGCGAATGTTAGCTGGGTCTTATGCAGAGTGTAAATCTTTAGAAAATGGTGCCCAAATAGGGCTTGATGCAAGTGATCGCTTTTTCACCTTGGTGCCAGCTGCAAACATTAACTTTATCGATTACAAAATCAGGGGTTCCTTATTAATGAAACTCGGAAAGGATTCACTTGGTTTATTAGAATGGGAACGCGCTGCAGGGATGAATGAAAATGCAGCAAAGGAATTAACCCTTGAAATTGCAAAGTCTTATTATAAGATGAAAAAATATGATAAGGCAATTGAAATGTATTTGAAGCGACAAGCCTTGGTAGAATTAACGCTGGCTGAAGTATATAACTTGGGTCAATGTTATTTTGCTGGACCAAAGAACTTTATAGAAGCAGACACCTTGTTTGGTAAAGTTGCAGCGATGTCGCCTAATTATGCACCTGCTTATTTATGGAGAGCGAGAAGTAATTACCAAATGGATTTAAAAAATGAGCTTTGGTTGGCTAAACCGCATTACGCTAAAGTATTAGAGGTAGTAGTTGGCGAAGACCGTAAGAAAGATTCCAATAAAAAAATGGTGATTGAAGCCGCAAGATATTTGGGGAATTTCTATGCTACTTCAACAGAAAAAGATAAAGCTAAAGTCATTGAAAACTTTCAAATTGTTTACGACTTAGATCCAGCCGATAAACAAGCAAAAGACGTATTAGGGATTAAATAATTTAAGGGGCTTAGGCCCCTTTTTTTATAAGCGATTTGCCGGTCATTTCAGTCGGTTGTGGTAATTCCATTAGCGCTAAAATAGTTGGCGCGACATCTGCTAATATACCATCGCTTATGGTTTCATTTCCACCTCCCACCAACACACAAGGCACTTGATTTAGACTATGTGCAGTATTCGGACTTCCATCTGGGTTTAAGGCGTAATCGGCATTGCCATGATCTGCAATAACAATAAATGAATATCCGAGTGGAAGCAAGGTTTCAATGATTTCTTTTAGGTTATTATCTACCGTTTCAATGGCCTTTACAATGGCTTTATAAACTCCAGTATGACCAACCATATCGGGATTCGCAAAGTTTAGGCAAAAGAAATCTGGAAGTTGCTGTTTTACATAAGAAATAAGTGTTGATTTAACTTCCTCCGCACTCATCTCTGGTTGTAAATCATATGTAGCAACTTTTGGAGAATTAATCATCAACCGTGCTTCCTTTTCAAATGGTTCTTCTCGGCCTCCGTTAAAAAAATAGGTTACGTGGGGGTATTTTTCAGTTTCAGCAATGCGAACCTGACTCTTTCCTTGCGTAGCTAATACTTCACCTAAGGTTTGTATTAAATTGTCTTTTTGAAAAACCACATGCATCCTTGCAAAGGAATCATCATAGTTAGTCATGGTTACATAATATAACTCCAGGGGCTTCATGTCAAACCCTTCAATGGCATGTTGAGAAAGAACCTCGGCTATTTCTCGCGGACGATCGGTTCGGAAATTGAAACTAATCACTACGTCTCCGGGTTCGATTAAACCCTCTTGATCACAAAGGATTGGATTTATAAACTCATCTGTAACGCCATGATCATATGATTTTTGTATCGCTTCGGTCGCAGAATTGATATGCACCCCCTCTCCATTTACATAGAGTTTATATGCTTTCTCAACACGCTCCCATCTGCGATCTCGGTCCATGGCATAATATCGCCCAATAACAGATGCGATTTTAATGTGCGATGTTTGGCGCTGTTGAAGTGATTTAAAATCTGTGATCGCAGATTTCGGATCGCAGTCACGCCCATCGGTGATGGCATGAATGTAAACTTTTTTTGCATCCTTTTCTGAACAGAAATCGATTAGGGCTTCAAGGTGATTAAATGCACTATGCACACCACCATTTGAGACTAAACCAAGTAAATGTATCTTACAGTCGTTCCTAGCAGCATAAGAAAGTGCATCCAGTAAGGTTTGGTTGCTAAAAAAGCTACGGTCTAGTATGGAATTATTAATACGCGACAATTCTTGGTACACAATGCGTCCTGCCCCAATATTCAGGTGACCGACTTCCGAATTACCCATTTGCCCCTCAGGTAATCCAACAGCTGCGCCACAGGCGCTTAGCTTACTGTTAGGGTATTGCGACATCAATTGATCCATAAAAGGTGTGCTTGCATGGAAAATTGCATCAGCATTCGTTTGATCCCCAATGCCCCAACCGTCTAAAATTATTAATCCAACCTTTTTATTCATTTTGGTAACGTTATCGTGAATATTGACCCGTTGGGCAACTGCGCTTTGTACGTTAACGTACCTTGATGCAATTCAATAAATTGTTTAGCAATAAAAAGTCCGAGCCCTGTCCCTGGTTTTTCTCGTTTGTTTTCATCACCGGAGCGAAAGAACTTATCATAAATGAATGGACGGTCTGCTTCGTTGATCCCAATCCCGTCATCTGAGACTTGTATTTTAATGCGGGTTGTTTCTTCTTCAAGATCAATAGCAATGTGTTGCGCACCGTATTTTACACTGTTCTCCACTAAATGAATTAAGACCCCTTCCAGCATGAATCTATCTGCTTGAAAAATAAAGGAATTTGGAGTTTTTATGCGGAGGTCTGAATTGGGAAATCGTTCTTGAAGTTGCTTCATTAATTCCGGATTGAATTCATCCGTTCGTATGGTTGTTCTAAACAATTCGACTCGTTGATTTTCGAGGCTTGCCGCATGCAGCATATTTTGAATCAGAGATTCAGACTTTTTATTTTCATCTAATGCTTTTTCCAAGAATACACGTATTTGATCCGGTTCTAATTCATGCTTAATAATGGTTTGAAGAATAAGCTGGACAGACGAAATAGGCGTTTTTAATTCATGGGTAACAGAAAGCAAGAAGTTCGATTGACGTTGATGTAAAGAAAGTTCACGTTGCATACTTAATTGATAGCGCCATATCCCATATATTAGAATGATAAGGAATACACTTCCTTCACCAATGACCATGGTTGCTTTATTTGGATTTTCCGTGATTAGCATGAATCCCCACCATAAGAATTGTAGGATAATGTATGCAGAAAGAATTCCAAGAAAATATCTTGTGTTTTTCTTGTTTGATTGCTTTTTCATTCGGTTACAAATGTACTGAATGTTAGTTGTTTGGATTGAATACGTGGAATGATTTCCATGAGGAGTTCTTCAATTCGTTCTTCCGTTTTTTGACTGTCATGAAATACCAATACATCGCCTGCTTTTATGTGTTTTGCTGCAGAGATTATGGTGGTATTTTTTAGGTTGGTATTATAGTCTTTACTTAGCCAAGACCACATGATTATTTGGTATCCCGCATTTTTAAGGCGATTAATACTTCTAAGGTTAATTCGGCCATAAGGGGGACGGAATAAATTCGATTTAATTAATTCGCTTGTTCTTGTTATGGATTCAATGTAGGTATCAACTGGTATTGACCACCCATTTTCATGGTGGTAGGTATGATTCCCTATCACATGTCCTTCACGTTCAATATCCTGGATAATTTCAGGATACCTTTGAATATTTTCTCCAACGCAAAAGAAAGTAGCCTTTACTCCGAAATGTTTCAACACTTCCAGCACCTTTGGGGTGGTAATAGGGTGAGGGCCGTCATCGAAGGTTAAATAGACATTCGAATCATTTGGGACATTCCATACTAAGCGCGGAAAAAGCAACTTCATCCAAGAATATCGCCAAATCCCAAACCACATATTACTGTCCTTGCATCATCGGAAGGGTCGTATTCGGCGCAGGTTCGGCATTCGGCATAACGGATTTCGGTAAATATCCATAATGCTCACCAATCGCCTTTAAGTTCCCTGTAATTGAATCAAATCGCTGACCATAAACTCCAACCCCCATGCGAGCATCCTCTCCATTATCATTCCCTAAGGCGATTAATTTTGAAGACATGCTTGGTAAGATTTTTTTATAAATACGATCAATATTCTTTTTTAATCGCTTACCAAAGGCACTATTTTCAGCGTGAACCATCGGATCTTCCAATGTGATATACATCTTGAAAATCGCATCCGTAACAGCATATAGGTCCTCGGTATTTTGAATATTTGAACTTAATTCAATAGGAGCTTTTTCATAATAATTTAATACGGTTTCGTATTGATCCATTAATTTATTGCCAAGTAAGGCTCCTTTTTTAGTTGCTTTACATAGGTAGTAAAGTTGAACGTGTTCGTTTAAATTACCACTGCATTTTGCACGAATTTCTTGTTCAGCATAGAGATATGAACGATTGTTCTGATTGTATGTCAACATATTCATAGGATCACATGCATTAACTTCGCCAAAATCTAGTACTGTTTCAAGCGGCATTACTTGGAGCGATTGATCCAATAAAGCAATGGCTTTTTTTGTGTTTTTTTGTAAGTAAAACTGCTCAGCTAAAATTAAAAAGTTAGCACGGAATTGTGTCGTATGTCTTCTAGCATAGTAATCTGTCAAGACATCTGGATTCGCCATGTCTCCGTATTGGAAAACCGAAGAAATGGTTCTAAACATTTCGTTGCGATCATAAAAATCGGTTATAGCTGTTTTAATAGGACTTACTACATAAGCCATTCCCACTTGCTTAACCCATCCGCCATTTAACAAGGCTAGAGAGAATGATGACCCTCGATTACTTGAGAAGTATATTCCTCGTTTCCAATCGTTGTTTGCCACTATATCCATCATCATAACCTCGTCTCTTGTTAAGTATCGGTCTTGATCTTCATTAAAGGAAAATTCAATCTCATTGGCGCATTGACTTAATTGACCCTTATTAATTATTTGAGAAGCAACTGCATTTTGTTTGTTGACATTCAAATAAAATTTGCTAGATGGGAAAAAGTTAATATGGTTTCCATCCCGATCAATAATGAAGTTCTCGTCTTTTCTAACAAACTCCATGGCATCAGTTAAATCAACACTCATCCATGGTTTTTCAAATTCATCGAAAAGTGTTTGCAGTTCTTTTGCAGCGCCATCTTCAATTTTAATAGCACCTTGCTGAATACTCTGAAAAATCTGATTGATTCCGGTGAATTTGCCAATAATGTTCTTAGAAAGATCTACTGTATCCGTAGAAGTAATTTGATTCCATGTTTTATCAAATGCCCCTTGTAAATTTGGTTGGGTAACTGAAAATGAACCTCGCATCATACCCATTTTCCCGTTAAAGTAATTTACAACTTGGGTAGCAATGGTTTTATTTTTTTTCAACCTAAGGTCTATTACTTTTTTTAACAGGGCCTCATCATTACTCAGCCCAGCAAGTTCTAACAAGGGCAAGAAGTATACTTGATCGGTATTACCTGCGTACATTAAAATTTGGTCTTCTCGATATTCTATCGGTAACGGATCCGAATCATATGCCTTCATTTTCATTTGATTGGTATACCAATCTGTTCCCATTAGTGATAGGTTACAAACACGAACATCGGTACGTTTTCCTTCAACCTCTTGTAAATACCACAACGGAAAGGTATCGTTATCTCCGTTGGTAAAGAGAATTCCATTCTTCTTACAAGAATTTAAATAGTTGTAGGCTAAATCGCGTGCTGAAGTTTTTCCACTTCGGTCATGGTCATCCCACCCTTGAGAACCCATAAGGAGGGGTGATAATAAGCCCAATGCACTTATGATTAATACCGAGACATTCGATGTTAATTTAATTTGTTTCAAGGCGTAGGCGAGTCCTGTCATCACACCAATAATCACTACGGTGGTAATCCATAATCTTCCATAACCAAACAAGAAAAATAACAGTAAGCCACCGCCCAAATAATAGGAGAGTTTCAGGAGCATTTTCTTGTCCAACGAAGAAATGAAATCATAAAGTGCGTACACTCCAAATGCTAACCACATAGCGAAGAAATAGAAAGAACCTGAATATGCATAATCTCGTTCTCTCGGTTCAAGCGGTTTTTGATTTAAATAAACAACAATGGCGAGGCCTGTAAATAAAAACGCAAGCGTAAGAACAAAAGCATCCTTTGGCGCCCTATAGAAATGGAAAAAGATCCCAAGAATTATAAAGGCGAAAGGAATTAAAAAGAATCGGTTATGCGCCGGATTTTCACTGGTATAGAATGGCTGAGCATCTGAAGGGCCAACATGTGGTGTATCAACCCAATCAATGCCACTAATCCAATTTCCACGAAGATTATCTCCATGGCCTTGAATGTCATTTTGGCGTCCAGAGAAATTCCATAGCAGGTATCTCATATACATCCAATTTACTTGATATCGAAATAAATAGGTAAGGTTTTCTCCCATGGTAGGAAGACGCATTCCGTCTCTTCCTAATTCTTCACCGGCCCCGTCAGCAGGATCATAACCACTCCATTCCTTATAACCATTTATATGTTGAGGAGTTTCCGCATACATTCTCGGGAAAATAGTGGTTTGAGCATAGGCGGGTTCAGCGCCAATTCTAATCGAACTATTACTCTCGTAGTATTTTTCTGCTAAGGTATAGGCTCCTTTGTTCCTGGTCATCCATGCTTTTGCATCAGCTTCTTTTATGAAGGCCTTCACATCGTTTTCACCTTCTTGAACCACAAAACGTCGCAGGTAATACGGGGAAAGATCTCCCCAACCATCTTTGGATGTTAATTGCGGTTGACCATTCTCATTTAAGGTTTCATTCAGTCGAAATGAATTCCAATACTGACCAAAAAATATCGGGTTGGACCCATATTGTTCTCGTTTCAAATAGGAATGAAGCGTAACTAGATTTTCCGGGTCGTTTTCATCCAAAGGCGTATTTGCATTTGATCGAATCACAATCACTGCAAAAGAACCATACCCTATAAGTAATACAGTAAGTCCCATGATTGCATTGTACAAAATGGTGTGTTGTTTTTTTCTCGCATATCTAACGGCAAATACACAACCTGAAATCAAAATTATGAAGAAGAAGATGGTACCACTAAAAAAAGGCAATCCGAAAGAATTTACAAATGATACTTCGAAAGAACTTGCAAGGGCAATAGATCCCGGAATTATACCCTCTTGAATGAACCCAAGGGCAAATACTGAAATTACTCCCGTCAAAATAAACCATACCCAAGTGATTTTTTTTGATACATTGAAATATATTAAATATCCAATGGCAGGAACAACAAGAATTCCAAGTAAATGGACTCCTACAGCTAACCCTAACATGAAAAAAATAATTAAAATCCAGCGGTTTGGACTTGCATTGTGGTTTTCAACTAAATTCATTTCCTCATCCCATTTCAATGCGGCCCAAAAAATGACAGCAGTAAAGAGTGATGCCATGGCATAAACTTCGCCTTCAACCGCTGAAAACCAAAATGAATCTGAAAAGGTGTAGGCCAATGCTGCAACCCCAGAGGCTACCAATACCATAATCCCATCTGATTTACCTAACTCACCTTTTTGAGTTTGCACGAGTTTTTTTAATAGCAGGCTCATAGACCAAAACATAAACAAAATGGTTAATGAGCTGGAGACAGCGGATAAGGCATTAATCCATAGTGCTACAGAATCAGGCGCAGCGAAAAATGAAAATAACCGTCCCAACACCATGAATAAAGGGGCGCCTGGAGGGTGGCCCACCTCTAACTTATAGGCCGCAGTAATATATTCACCGCAATCCCACAAACTGGCTGTAGACTCCATGGTCATTAGATAAACACTGGTGGCAATCGCAAATACAGTCCAACCAATTAAGGTATTAAGCTTTTTAAAATTCATGAGAAAAAGTATAATATATAGACGCGAATTTAGGAATATATCGCGTTGAGAGAAAATTCCAACGATAAATTTCAAATTGGATTTTTTGAAAATTAAATAAAGTTCCTAACTTTGCGCACCCAATGACCCATGGTGTAACTGGCAACACGTCTGATTTTGGTTCAGAAGAGTCTAGGTTCGAGCCCTAGTGGGTCAACAAAATTAAATCCCTGCACCGCAGGGATTTTTGTTTTTACGGCATTCTGTTAACGCTTTTTATTACTATTGTATTATGAATGAAGAACAGTCCAAGAAGAGCATAGAAGCTTTGGGGGAATTTGGTTTAATAGACCATCTAACTGCAAATTTTCAACATCAAAATCCAGCTACTGTTTATGGTGTGGGAGATGATTGCGCAGTAATAGTACGCGATGAAAATTCGTATTCTGTAGTCTCTACAGAGTTGTTTTTAGAAAACATACATTTTGATTTAATGTATGTTCCCTTAAAGCATTTAGGTTTTAAGGTGATTTCTGCGAGTGTTTCTGATATTTATGCAATGAATGCACGGGCCGAACAGGTCTTGCTAGGTGTGGGACTTTCCAGTAGGTTCCCGCTGGAAGCAATGGAGGAATTCTACGAAGGCGTCCGAAATGCTTGTACCTTTTATAATGTTGACTTAATCGGTGGAGATACAAGCAGCTCTTCAAAGGGGTTAATGATATCTATTACAGCAATTGGTAGCGTGAATAAATCAGACATTGTTTATCGCGGTGGAGCTAACACCAATGATATTCTCATGGTAAGTGGTGATTTGGGCAGGCCTTACCTTGGGCTTCAAATTTTAGAACGAGAAAAAAGTGTTTTTCTTGCAAATCCAACTATTCAGCCGGAATTGGCGCCTTTTGACCCCTTAATAAAAAAGCAATTAATGCCTGAGGCAAGAAAGGATATTATTGGACTCTTGTCCCAGTTGGAAGTTGTTCCCACGTCAATGATTGATATTTCTGATGGATTAGCGTCTGAATTAATTCATCTGTGCACCAAAAGTAAATTAGGATGTATTATTCATGAAGAGAAAATCCCCTATCACGAAGACACCATGTTGGTAGCTTCTGAATTTAATCTATCACCACTAACTTGCGCAATGAATGGTGGGGAAGAGTATGAGTTGTTATTCTCTGTTACACAAGCCGATTTTAATAAGTTAAAAGGTAATCCGCATTTTACGCCAATTGGGTATTTCACAGAAGAACTAGGAATTGCGCGACTAATGGATCAATCCGGTGCTATACATGAAATCAAAGCACAAGGATGGACACATTTCTAATCAATCGATTCTGGGAAGTTTGATTTTTGTACGTTGAATAACCGCTAAGGGATAATTTCCAATAAGTTGTTGTTTAAACAGTGCGGCCTCGATTTCGCTGCGATAATCTCCAACCATGAAATTGAAATATGGGGCTTCGAAGGCAACATACACCTCAGTTTTTGGATATGAAGCACTAAATTTCAGCCGAAGTGAATCGATTGTCTCCTTGTCACTATCGAATGCTAATTGTATTCTATACCCAAAAAACTCATTCCTGTAATGTTTATTACTATCAATTCCTTGATTAATTACAGGGTCAACATGCGGCTTGATTTGACCCGTTACATTATTTGTTAAAATCATAAGAATAACAAAGAAGGAATATAAGAGATGCTGCCTAATTCTCATGCCACAAAGTTATCAACTTTAAACAACTAGCAAGTCACGATGTGTTTTTCCTTATTTAGAATGATTATAAATTAAATAGTGAGTGCTTTTTTTGTCATCAATGTGTCATGAAATTTCTCTATTCGTGTAAATTTGCAACGTGAAAAAGTGTCAAAATGCACTTTTAAAAACGAGAATTTAGAAACTAGTTTCATGAAAATATCTAATATTCAACAAGTTACAATGGCGAAATCCCTTAGGTTGTTTGCTTTTTTGTGTGTAACCTTTTTTGTCCAACACACCCTTAATGCGCAAGGAGAAGCGTTATTTAAATCAAAATGTTCAAGCTGTCACCAAATCCACAAAAATGGGACTGGGCCAATGCTAAATGGTGCTCGTCAACGTTGGATTGATGCAGGTGAAGGAGATTTGATTACTAAATGGGTTCAAAACAACGCCGCGTTAAGAGCGAGTGGCGCATCAAAAAGAGCTGCGGCTGTATTTAAAGAGTATGGTGGATCGCAAATGACGGTTTTTGCTGATTTGACGGATGATCAAGTGAATCAAATTCTGGATTATGCTGATGCACAGCCAAAAGAAGACCCGGCGGCAGCTAAAGATGGTGCAGCGGATCCAAATGCACCAATGGAGGGTGAAGAGGAAGAAGGTGGGCTTGGATTTGTTTGGTTAATCTTAGCTGTACTTTTCGTGGTAATTATACTAAGTGTTGGTGGTGTTCGTCGTCAACTCAAAGTGGCAAGTACCGGTGATGAGAAATATAATGAATTAACCTATTGGGAAGAGTTTAAATCAACAGCTTGGAAATACCGTGGTTTAACCGGTTTAGTAGGGCTGGTATTAACCATTGCCGTATTGGTTGTTGTCTTCAAAAGTTTGTACTCAATTAACGTGATGGAAAATTATCAACCATCTCAACCAGTTGCATTCCCGCACTCCCGTCACGCTGGGGAGAACGGTATTGATTGTAAATATTGTCACAATTCGGTCACCAAATCAAAGCATGCGGGTTTACCGTCAGTGAATGTGTGTATGAATTGCCACAAACAAATCAACGGTGAAGGAAAACCATTTGCTGGAGAGATTAAGAAGATTTATGCTGCTGCAGGTTGGGATACTAAATTTGGTCCTGCAGGGGGATATAGAAATACGAAAGGAAAGCCATTGGTTTGGAATAAAGTACACGTTTTGCCTGATCACGTTTATTTTAATCACTCTCAGCACGTTGTGGTGGGAGGAGTTGATTGTAAACAATGTCATGGTGATATGACAAAAATGCAAGAAACTGCTAAAGTTCAACCTATTGAAGAGTTGAATAAAATCGAAGGTAATATCAAACTGACGAAAGCTACACTTACTATGGGTTGGTGTATTGAATGCCACGGTGCCAAAGAGGTGACTGTTGGTGACGGTAAGAATGCATATTATGATGAAATACATAGCCGTTTAAAGAAAAATAAATCACTTTATCGCAAGTACCTAGCAAACGATGGCAAATTAACCGTCAATGAACTGGGTGGTTGGGAATGTGCGAAATGTCACTATTAATTTACTGTAGCGAATAAAACAAGTTATGGAAGTAACAAAGAAATATTGGAAAGGAATTGAAGAGTTAAATCAAACTCCTGAATTTACAAAACATAGAGATAATGAGTTCCCATATCAGAACTCTGTTGAGCAGTTTTTGGTTGATGAGCAGCTTGCTGAATCTTCAACAGGTCGTCGGGATTTCCTTAAATTTTTAGGATTTTCTGTTGCCGCAGCAACATTGGCTGCGTGTGAAGCACCAGTTACAAAAGCTGTTCCTTATGTTAATAAGCCGGAAGATGTTACACCTGGTGTTGCTACGTGGTATGCATCTACGTATTATGACGGGTTATCATATGCTAGTATTCTTGTTAAAACAAGAGAGGCACGACCTATTTTCATTAAAGGGAATAAGGATTTTGGTTTTACCAAAGGAGGAACAAATCCTCAGATTATTGCCTCAGTATTAGGGTTATATGATAGTGAACGCCTTAATGGTGTACGCGCCAAAGGAGTTGATACTAACATTTCAGTTGATAAGGCGGATAAAGCGATCTTAACTGCACTTAAGGGTGCAAAAGAAATAGTGTTATTAACACCAACTGTAATCAGCCCTTCGTTGAACACAGCGATTTCAACAATGGCTGCTGCATATTCAGTGAATGGTACATCTAAAGTAAAGGTGGTTCAGTACGATGCCATTTCTTATGGAGCAATACGAAAAGCAAACGAATTGAATTTCGGATCTTCTGTCATTCCGTCGTATGATTTTTCAAAAGCTAAAACAATTGTAAGTGTTGGTGCCGATTTTTTAAGTACTTGGTTGTTGGGTAATGAATATGCGGTTCAATATGGTGTGAATAGACAGCCAGGAAAAGGCATGTCTAAACATTATCAGTTCGAATCCATTATGTCCATTACAGGTTCGAATGCTGATGGAAGAGCTCAAATTAAACCATCAGAATCAGCCAATGTATTAGCATATATACTTAAAAGTATTGGCGGTTCTACGTCAGTTTCTAGCGCGTTATCTGGTGAAGCGAAAAAAGTAGCTGACGCTGCTATTTCTGCCCTAAAGTCAAGCAAAAAAGAATCATTAGTAATTTGTGGCTCGAATAATGAAGCAGAGCAATTATTAACAAATGCTATTAATAATCAGTTGGGTGCGTATGGAACAACCATCGACTTGTCAAATGATGTAAAATTATTCCAATCAAATGACACGGCTGCAAATCAACTTTTTGATTCAATAATTTCAGGTAAAGGTCCGGATGTTTTGATCAATTTAGGTGCGAATCCCGTGTATACATCGGCTAATGGTGATAAGTTACGCAAGGGATTGGATGGATTAAAAATGTATGTTTCTACCGCTAGGTATGCGGATGAAAGTTCATCTGTTGCAACATTTAATGTTCCTGATCATCATCAACTAGAATCGTGGAATGATTATATGCCGAAGTCTACGCATTATGCGGTGGCTCAACCTACCATTCGTCCGTTACGAGATACCTATGCTGCCTTGGAATCAATTTTGGTTTGGGCTGGTGCAGCAACACGTAATGGAAAAGATTCTACCGTTGCATATGACGCAATAAAAGCAACGTCAGCATCACTTGGCTACGTTGATTTTTCAATGTTAACCCACAACAGTTGCGGAGCGGTGAATGCACCTATTTCAACATTTACTTATAAAGCGGTTGCTTCTACTGCAACCACTAAAGGTGGAGATTGGGAAGTAGTTTTTTATCAAAAAACAGCAATTCGTGATGGGGGCTTAGCAAGTAATCCGTGGTTACAAGAGCTTCCAGATCCAATTTCAAAAGTGACCTGGGATAACTACATTACCATGAATCCTGTTCAAATGGAGAAGATGGGTTATGTGACAACCTTCGATCAGGAACACGGTCTTAATTTGGCTACTGTTACTGTGAATGGACAAAAAATCACACTACCAGTTTATCCGCAACCGGGACAGGCATTCAATACCGTTGGTATCGCATTGGGTTATGGACGTGGCGCAAATGGTGAACAAATTGGTCGAGGCGCATTTCAAACCAAAGAATATGGTGGGTTTGACTTGGCTGACAATGGAAATAGAAAAGCAATTGGTGTGAATGTGTTTCCATGTTTAGTTGATTTAAAAGGATTACCATCTTATTCAGCGAGTGCAACGATTGCGAAAACAGAAGGAGAATACTTAATTGCTGCAACACAAATTCATCATACGGTGATGGGTCGTGATTCTATCGTAAGAGAAACTACCTTGTCAACCTATTTGAAAGGAGATAGAGAATTATTTAACCCGATTCATAAATTGCAACGATTGAATGAACACGGGCACCATGAAGAAGCTCCACTAGAAGAATTTGACTTATGGAATGCACATCCGATAGAAAAAGTAGGTCACCGATGGGGTATGACTATTGATTTATCTTCTTGTATAGGTTGTGGTTCTTGCTTGGTTGCTTGTCAATCGGAAAACAACGTACCTGTTGTTGGAAAGGATGAGGTTAGACGAGGACGTGAAATGCATTGGTTGCGTATCGATCGATATTATGCTTCAGCTGAAGAGTCAGCGGTTGGGAAGAAAGCGAACGAAGACGATTTTAATTATTCAGAAGCAGAAAAAGCAGCTGTAAATCCAGCGGTGGTTCACATGCCATTAATGTGTCATCATTGTAATCATGCTCCATGTGAAACAGTTTGTCCGGTTGCGGCAACAACGCACAGCAATGAAGGGTTAAATCAGATGGCATATAACCGTTGTATTGGTACTCGATATTGTGCAAATAACTGTCCATACAAAGTGCGACGATTTAATTGGTTTAATTACCCATCATACAAGAAGTTTACAGAAGTTAATCCTGCTCAAGACGATTTAGGTCGTATGGTGCTTAACCCGGATGTAACGGTTAGAACTCGTGGTGTAATGGAGAAATGTTCATTCTGTGTTCAACGTATTCAAAGCACGAAACTTACAGCTAAGAAAGAGGCAAGACCGGTTAAAGATGGTGAATTAGCTACTGCTTGTTCTGAAGCATGCCCAACAAACGCAATTATAGTGGGTGATTGGAATGATGATAGCTCTGCAGTTAAAGCAAGCTCTTCAGACAATAGAGCATACCAAGCCCTAGAAGAGGTTGGCGTTAAACCGAATGTTTGGTATAAAGTAAAAGTTAGAAACTAAGATATTTACAGAAACTAAAAGCAAGAACAATGCAAAAGGAAGCAGCAATTAGGGAACCCCTAATCCTTGGGAATAAAACATATCACGACGTAACAGAAGATGTATGTCGTCCGATTGAAGGCAAAGCCCCAAAGATGTGGTATATATTATTTTCTATCGCATTAATCATTGGATTATATGGCGTTGGATCTATTTTATATCTTCTTGGAACTGGTATTGGTGTTTGGGGATTGAACAAGACTATTGGTTGGGCTTGGGATATTACAAACTTCGTATGGTGGGTTGGTATTGGTCACGCGGGGACGCTAATTTCTGCGGTATTATTACTTTTCCGTCAGAAATGGAGAATGGCGATTAACCGTTCAGCAGAAGCAATGACGATCTTCGCGGTATTCATGGCAGGTACTTTTCCGTTAATTCACATGGGTCGTTTATGGGTAGGATATTGGGTTCTTCCGATTCCAAATCATTTTGGTTCATTGTGGGTAAACTTTAACTCCCCCTTATTATGGGACGTATTCGCTATATCTACTTATTTATCTGTTTCTTTGGTGTTCTGGTATATCGGATTAATTCCAGATTTCGCAACCATTCGTGATCGTGCAAAAAAGCCCGTAGCTAAACGCATGTATTCTATTCTATCCTTTGGATGGTCTGGTAGAGCAAAACATTGGAATCGCTTTGAGTTAGTCTCTTTAGTCTTAGCTGGTTTAGCAACGCCACTCGTGTTCTCGGTTCACTCGATTGTATCTTTTGACTTTGCTACATCAGTAATTCCGGGATGGCATACGACGATTTTCCCGCCTTATTTCGTTGCGGGTGCTGTTTTCTCTGGGTTCGCCATGGTACAAACACTATTACTTGTAATGCGTAAAGCAATGAATTTAGAGGCTTACATTCATACGAAACACGTGGAGTACATGCACATCGTAATTATGGTTACAGGATCAATAGTAGGAACTGCTTACATTACGGAGTTATTCATTTCATGGTATTCCGGTGTTGAATATGAAGCGTATGCGTTCTTAAATCGTGCCACAGGACCATACTGGTGGGCTTATTGGTCAATGATGACATGTAACGTAATTTCACCTCAGCTAATGTGGATAAGAAAGTTGAGAAGAAGTTTATTGTTTACTTTCTTTATATCGATTGTGGTAAATATTGGTATGTGGTTCGAACGTTATGTAATTATTGTAACTTCCATCCACAGAGATTACATTCCAGCGGCATGGAGTATGCATTACCCTAGCCACATAGATATCGCGGTTTACGTAGGTACCATAGGATTATTCTTTGTGTTTTTCCTGCTGTTCGCACGTTATTTCCCGGTACTTGCCTTGAATGAGGTGAAAACAATCCTCAAAGGGTCAGGACAATCCTATAAGGAATCACCGGATTATCATAAACATCATTAATATCGGATTATGTCAGATAAAGTAATATATGCAATGTATGGAGACGATGAGGTGCTTAAGTCAAGCGCTAAAAAATTAGTCTCTGGTGGAGTAAAAATTTCAGAAGTGTATAGTCCGTTCCCAATTCACGGAATAGATCCTATCATTGGAGTAAAAGGAACACGCTTAGGAATTATGGCATTCTTGTACGGGTTAACGGGGTTAACGTTAGCTACTATAGGTATGTATTATTTCATGGTGGTAGAATGGAAAATGAATATCGGTGGAAAACCAAACTTCTCGTATGTGGAAAATGTGTTGGCCTTTATTCCTATTTCATTTGAGTTCACGGTTTTGTGTGCAGCTCATGGAATGGCAATAACCTACTTGTTACTTAATAGAACATTGCCAGGGATGCCAGCGCAAAACCCAGATCCTAGAACAACAGATGATAAGTTTGTCATGGAGATTCGCTTGTCGGAAAATCATGGATTAACTGAAGAGAAGGTAGATGAGTTGTTGAAAGACACGGGTTTTGTTGAGTTAGATAAGAAAATAATCGAATAAGAATTAAGGAAGTATAATGAAAAAGTCCTTTTTGAAACTAGTTGGAACTGTAGCTGTAAGTGTACTCGTTTTGAGTGCTTGTACCTCCAACGCCGACAGTCCGGGATTAGAATATATGCCGGATATGTATCGTTCACCAGCCATTGAAGCCTATGTGGATTATGGCGAAGTAAGAGGTCGTATTGACGAAACGAAGAAGACTCGCTTAACCGCGATGGCACCTCCTTCGCATACCATCCCTTATTTTGGAACGGATAGTACAGAAGTTAGATTAATGATGCCGTACACCAGGTTAGCTAATGAATCGTTCAAAGCCAGTCACGGTATGTACAACGATCAATTAACACGTGAAGACCATTATGCTGCTGCATTGGCAGATAAAAACATGATTATGCTTAATGCTGGAAACGCAGAGGCTATTCTTGGGAAAGGAAAAGAACTTTTTACTGCAATGTGTCAGCATTGTCATGGAGAGAAGGGTGATGGAAATGGTCCTATGGTTGCTTCAGGGGCTTACTCTGGTGTTCCGAATTACGCAGAACGTGTCGCATTATCAGATGGTCAAATGTTTTATTCTATTTATTATGGAAAAGGTATGATGGGAGCTCACCGTTCTTTGTTGAATAAGAAAGAAATTTGGACAGTTATTCATTACATCAGAAGCCTTCAATCAGCTGATTACGGGAAGTTTAATGCAAATGGCTCTGCGGCAGTTGCGGATACAACAAAACAAAAATAAGATCATGGAATTTACAATCACTAAAAAAGCAAAAAATACGGCCTTTGGACTAATAGGCGTTGGAGCGCTATTAGCTATTGTTGGCATTATTAGCAATATGGGTGAGGAGCATTTTGTTACTCGACTTATGACGAATGGATTAATTAATGCCTTTTTCTTCTTTGCAATCGGCTTAGGCGCATTGTTTTTTCTTGCGCTTAATTATGCAACAGAGGCTGGGTGGTACGCAGTAGTAAAGCGAGTGATAGAAGCTGTTGCACTTTATTTGCCATACGGTATTGGTATTTTTGGAGTTGTTTTATTAACGATTTCATTTATGAAAGGGGCTCATATATATACATGGATGGATAGCCATGTAGTTGCAGAAGACAAGCTTATTGAAGGCAAATCAGCCTATTTGAATTTGGGTTTCTTTTGGCTTAGAACGCTTGTATATTTTGCGGTTTATCTGTTGTTCCTCAGAGGATTTAGAAAACGATCTATCTTAGAAGATCAAATTGGAGGAACAGAAATACACTTTAATAACTATAGAAAAGGGGCTACCTTCTTAGTGTTTTTTGCAGTATTCAGTTCAACATCAGCTTGGGATTGGTTAATGTCTATTGACGTGCACTGGTATAGCACACTATTTGGATGGTACACCTTTGCAGGAATGTGGGTATCTGCCATGGTAGTTATTGTATTAACCACGATTTATTTAAAGAAACTTGGTTACTTGGAAAATGTAAATGATTCACATATCCATGATATCGGTAAATGGATATTTGCTATTTCATTTCTGTGGTCATATTTGTGGTTCTCGCAGTATATGCTTATTTGGTATGCAAACATTGGTGAAGAAGTCGTTTACTATGTAATGCGTACAGAAAACTATAAGTACTTATATTTCGGTATGTTCTTTATTAATTTCGTTTTTCCAATGTTGATTTTAATGTCAAGAGATGCGAAAAGAGATGCCGGAGTATTAATGTTTGTTGGATTGGTGATTTTGATTGGCCATTGGTTAGATGTATATATCATGGTTTCAGGTGGTTCATTAGGAGCAAATTGGCATATTGGCATGTTAGAAATAGGCTTACCAATAATGATGGCTGGAATTTTTATATTGATCTTATTAAGAAATCTCTCAAAAGCCCCATTAACACCGGTGAATCACCCGTTCTTGGATGAGAGTATACATCATGAATTTTAATGAAAATTAGTGGAAGAAATGGAAAATAAATTGATAATGATCTTGATTGTGGTAATAGGAGCTATTGCCATATCACAGCTTGTTCGAGTTTATGAATTAACTGCGAAGTTGAGGAAGCATGGTGAACATGAAATTCCAACACGTGACAATTACTTGAATGCTAAGTTGATGCTTGCCTTTATGGTATTTCAGTTTGGTGGGTTCATCTACTTGATGATGAAGTACGGATGGACCGGTAGAGGTCCAGCCGCATCGGTTCAAGGTGAAGCAACAGATTGGTTGTTGAATTTGAATTTTGTACTTGTCATTGCAATATTCTTTCTTACCAATTTCTTGTTATTCTTTTTCTCTTTTAAATATGTAAAAAAACCAGGAGTAAAAGCATACTATTATCCGCACAATAATAAATTGGAGATGTTGTGGACCGTTGTTCCTGCAGCTGTACTTGCGGTGATTATTATTTTAGGGTTAAGAACTTGGAATGAAGTTACTTCAGCATCACCTAAAGATGCGATTCAGGTGGAGTTATATTCTAAACAATTTGATTGGACGGCGCGTTATTCCGGAGGAGATAATACCTTAGGTAAAACAGATTATAAATTGATTCTAGGGAACAATGAATTAGGCTTAATGACAGCGGCGACAATTGATTCTTCAATTTTGGCTATGCGTCAAGGAGCGGGTGGGATTCTAGATATAAAGAAGTTACTGAATAATCGCGATACGGTATTAACAGACTCTTTAACCTCAGTGCTTAGAAAAGATTTAGGAAGTAAAGAACGCTTATTGCGCTTATTAACACAAATGAAATCTACACACAATGCCACGTTAGACAAGCATGTGTACGATGACATTATTCAAAAGGATACGTTATATTTATGTGTAAACAAGCCATATGAATTCTCTTTTCGTTCAAAAGACGTAATACATTCAGCATATTTCCCGCATTTTAGAACGCAAATGAATACCGTTCCAGGATACGGAACTCGTATGAAGTTTACGCCAAATAAAACCACAGCGGAGATGCGAACCATTAAGAACCTTCCAACATTTAATTATGTGTTAATGTGTAATAAAATTTGTGGTGGAGCGCATTATAAAATGAAGTTAATGGTGGTAGTATTGGAAGAGGCAGAGTATAATGCTTGGATGAAAGGGAGGGCAGAAAAAAACTTTAAGGCTACCTATTTTCCTGCACCAGCTGCTCCGGCAGCGCCCGCTACACCTACAAAGGATACCGTTAAAACAGCAATGAATTAATTAATAAAGATTTAAACTCAATAAACATGGCTTCAGCAGCACACGATGTACATTCTCATGATCACCATGATCATCATCATGAAGAAAGTTTTGTTTCAAAATATATTTTTAGCCAAGACCATAAAATGATTGGTAAGCAGTTCTTAATAACTGCTGTTTTTATGGGCTTAGTGGCTATGCTATTGTCTATTTTATTTAGAATTCAGTTGGCATGGCCAGGAGAAAGCTCAGACTTTTTGAATTTCTTTTTAGGAGATCAATGGGCTCCTGAGGGGGTGCTTAAAGAAGATATGTATTTAGGTTTGGTTACCATTCACGGAACAATAATGGTATTCTTCTTATTAACCGGTGGACTTTCTGGTACCTTTTCTAATATCCTCATTCCGTTGCAATTGGGAGCTCGTGATATGGCATCAGGATTCTTGAATATGTTGTCATATTGGTTTTTCCTATTGTCTTCTTTAATTATGTTCCTTTCGTTGTTTGTAATGAATGGATCCGTTTTTGGTATCGATTTTCCAGGGGATTGGGGAACAGTAGGTAATGGTCCTGCGATGGCAGGATGGACGGTATACCCACCATTATCTGCCTTGCCTCAAGCGGTTTCTGGTTCTGGGTTTGGGATGACATTGTGGTTAATTTCAATGACAATTTTTATTGCTGGTTCATTAATAGGAAGTTTGAATTATATAGTTACGGTATTGAACCTACGTACTACTGGAATGACGATGACTAGGATGCCATTGACAATTTGGGCATTCTTTGTTACTGCCATTTTGGGTGTATTATCTTTTCCTGTTTTGTTATCGGCAGCTTTATTACTCACAATGGATCGTATGGCGGGTACAAGTTTCTATTTATCTGATATAATGGTCGGTAGTGAGATGCTAACGAATCACGGAGGTTCACCACTATTATTCCAACATCTATTTTGGTTTTTAGGTCACCCTGAAGTTTATATTGTATTATTGCCTGCTCTTGGTTTATCTTCTGAAATTATTGCAACGAATGCAAGAAAACCAATCTTTGGATATAAAGCGATGATTGGATCAATTCTGGCTATTGGTTTCTTATCCTTTATCGTTTGGGGGCACCATATGTTTATTACAGGTATGAATCCGTTCTTAGGAAGTGTATTTGTATTTACTACACTATTGATTGCTATTCCATCTGCAGTTAAAGTATTTAACTATATCACAACGTTATGGAGAGGTTCGATTGTATATACTCCAGCTATGTTGTTTGCAATTGCTTTGGTATCAACTTTTATTACAGGTGGTGTAACAGGGATTATCTTGGCTGACTCCGCGTTGGATATTGCAATCCATGACACCTATTTTGTTGTTGCTCACTTCCATATCGTAATGGGAATGTCCGCTGTCTTTGGAATGTTTGCTGGAGTGTACCATTGGTTCCCTAAGATGTACGGACGGATGATGAATAACCGAATGGGGTATGCACACTTTTGGATTACTATTGTTGGTGCCTATGGCGTATTCTTCCCGATGCACTTTGTTGGACTAGCAGGTGCTCCGCGACGTTATTACGATTATTCAGTTTATGGGGAATTTGATACGGAATCATTTAATATGATTATGGATCTAAATGTTATAATTACTGTTTTCGCAATCATTGCTGCGCTAGGACAAGCAATCTTCCTATTTAATTTCTTCTATAGCATCTATAGAGGTCCAGCTGCACCGCAGAATCCTTGGAAATCTAATACACTTGAATGGACTACTCCAGTAGAACACATTCATGGAAACTGGCCAGGTGCATTACCAGTGGTACACCGTTGGCCGTATGATTATTCTAAACCAGGAGCAGCGGATGATTATATTCCTCAGGATGTTCCCCTTGCTGAAGGAGAAGTAGAACATTAATAGATATTATAAAGCCCCGAAAGGGGCTTTTTTTATGGTTCAATCTGTTCGATTTCAGGAGCGACTAATTCCAATTCTTGATAATAGTCCTCGCCAAATGCTCTTATTAACGGCTCTTTCAGAAACTTATATACTGGAACATTGAGCTTATCTCCACAGGAACAAGCCGATTCACATATTTTCCATTCATCATATTGTAATGCCTTAAAATCGTGATATTGTTTAACACGTATTGGATAAAGTGAACAGGAAATAGGCTTGATATTTTCAATCATACCTGCCCGAAATGCGGCTTCTATGGCACATAATGCGGTGTCTTTTTCATCAAAAAACACAAACGCACACTCTTTACCTTCTACCAACATAGTCACTGGTTCGTTTTCTTGGTCTAGATAGGATACCCCGTTTCTGTTTACGGCATCAATACCTTCTTTACGCATAAAAGGCAATATATGTGTAAGGTCTTTTTCTATTTGAGAAACCTCTTCAGATGTGAGAGGCGCTCCAGCGTCTCCTTCAACACAACATGCTCCCTTGCATGCCGCAAGATCGCACACGAATTTTCGTTTGAATATTTCGGCGGAAACAATGGTGTCTTTTAATTCAATTAACATGTGCCAAAATTAGTATGAATTTATCGTATTTGGTAGTTTATCAGATTTAAGCTATCTTTGTGGTAAGATAAACGATAATGAGGGGACGAAAGTCCCCTCTTTTTTTACAATGATTGATAAGAGCTTAGTACTAAGATTAGCAGAAGAACGGATCCAGGAATTGAATAGGGGGCTATTTATAGTGGACTTGACAATTTCTACTCGTAATGTGATTAATATTGAATTAGATCGAGAGGGAGGAGGTGTTTCTATAGAGGATTGTATTTCTGTTTCTAGAAATGTTGAGCATAATTTAGATCGTGAATCAGTCGACTTCGAGTTAAATGTTTCATCGGCTGGCATGGATCGGCCTCTGCGACATGAAAAGCAGTTTATAAAAAACACAGGACGTCTACTTACCTTTTTAAAGACGGATGGCGTGCAAGTTGAAGGGGTGTTAAAATCTTTCCATCCGGGCGGTTTTGTAATAACCGTTGAACGAAAAGTTAAAAATGAAAAAAATAAAAATGTGATAGTGGAGGAAGAACTAACACTTTCCTCTAATGAAATCAAAGAAATAAAACGTGTAATATCCTTTAAATAAAAACAAATGAATAGTATTGATTTAGTTGAATCCTTTTCCGAGTTTAAAGAGCTTAAAAATATTGACAAGCAAACCATGCAACATGTGCTTGAAGATGTATTTAGAGCCATGTTGAAAAAGAAATTCAATACCGATGAGCATATTGATGTAATCGTGAACATTGAAAAAGGTGATGTTCAGATATTCTTGAATAAAGAAATAGTAGATGACGGTGAAGTAGAAGACGTTAACACTGAAATTGCTTATTCTGATGCCATTAAAATTGAACCTGATTTTGAAATTGGAGAGGAAGTAACCGAAGAATTCAAGTTTATGGATTTTGGTAGAAGGAATGTACTGTCCTTACGCCAAAATTTAATCTCTCGAATTCTCGAATTAGAAAAGGATCACTTGTACAAAAAATACAAAGAACGTGTTGGGGAAATTGTAACCGGAGAAGTATACCAGGTTTGGAAAAAAGAAATATTGGTTATGGATGATGACCACAATGAGCTTATCCTTCCAAAGTCAGAGCAGATACCTTCAGATTTCTTTAAGAAAGGAGAAACTGTTCGCGCAGTTGTTTCTAAAGTAGATATGCGTAATAGTACCCCAGTTATCATACTTTCAAGAACTGCCCCTGAATTTTTAGAACGTTTATTTGAACTCGAAGTACCCGAAGTTTTCGATGGCTTGATTACCATTAAGAAAATTGTTCGTGAACCGGGTGAGCGTGCAAAAGTGGCCGTTGAGTCTTATGATGACCGCATCGATCCTGTTGGAGCGTGTGTTGGAATGAAAGGAAGTAGAATTCATGGAATTGTTCGTGAACTTCGAAATGAGAATATTGATGTAATTAATTACACATCTAATAATCAATTGTTAATTCAACGCGCCTTGTCACCGGCTAAAATCACTTCAATGGAAATTGATGAAGAAGAGAAACGTGTAAAGGTGTTCCTTAAGCCAGACCAAGTATCTTTAGCCATTGGCCGTGGAGGTAACAACATTAAGTTGGCCGGTAAATTAGCCGGGTATGAGATTGATGTATATCGCGATGGAGAAGTAGACGTTGAGGATGTAGATCTAGAGGAATTTGCAGATGAAATCGACGGATGGATTATTGATGAATTAAAAACCATTGGATGTGATACGGCGAAGTCTGTATTAGAAATGAGCGTTGATGAATTGGTAAAACGTACGGATTTAGAAAAAGAAACAATCGAAGAGGTATTCAAAATATTGAATGCGGAATTTGAATAACTTTGAAATACAATAGGGAATAATATTATGGCAGGGAAACCCATTCGTTTAGGAAAAGCAGCAAGTGAATTGAATGTTGGATTGCCAACGTTAGTGGAATTTTTAGGATCCAAAGGCATTTCTATTGACTCCAATCCAAACACTAAACTAGACCCGGAGCATTTTCAGATTTTATGTACCGAGTTTGCAGCAGATCAAACGTTAAAAGAACAAGCCAAAGGTTCTTCCTTAAAAGAAAAGAAAGAATCCATTTCTCTTAAAGATGCTCGTCAAGAATTGCCTGTTCAAGAGAAACAGCAAGAAGAGGAAGAGGGTGATGAGATTAATCTTGAAGAAATTAAGCGAACGGTTTTTGAACCAGAAACGGTAAAGCCGAAATCTCATGAGCCACAGGTTAATGTGGTGGGTAAAATTGATTTAGATCAATTAAACCCGAAGAAAAAGCCTGAGGTAAAGCAGCCAGAACCAATTGTGGAGGCTCCAAAACCGATTGAAACCAAGCAAGAAGAAAAACCTGTTGCTCCTGTTATCGAAACGATAAAAACTGAGCGTACTGTCTTGTCTGGCCCAACAGTACTTGGTAAAATTGAACTTCCCGTAGAGCGACCAAAGACGAGCTCCTCAAGCCCTTCGGAAGAGGAAAAACGTAAACGTAAACGCATTAAAAAGATTGAAACACCTGCTCCAGGTGCGAAAGGTCAACCTGCAAAACCAGGTGCGTTTAAAGTAGAGAAAAAAGAAATTTCAGAGCAAGATATTCAAAAAGAGATTAAAGAAACATTGGCGAGACTTTCTGGTCAAGGATCTAAATCGAAATCCTCTAAAAATAGAAGGATTAAAAGGGATAACGTAGCTCAACGACGTCAAGAAGAAATGCTTGCGGCGGAAATGGATGAAAAAGTTCTTAAGCTTTCTGAATTTGTTACGGTATCAGAATTGGCAAGCATGATGAATGTTCAGCCAACACAGGTGATTTCGGCGTGCATGTCTTTAGGGATTTTTGCATCAATTAATCAGCGCTTAGATGCAGAAACAATTCAAATTGTTGCCGATGAATTTGGCTTTGAAACAGAATTTATCAGCGCAGAGGTTCAGGATGCCGTACTCACTGCGGAAGACGCTCCAGAGGATCTAATCTCAAGACCACCCATTATCACAGTAATGGGTCACGTAGATCATGGTAAAACCTCTTTATTAGACCGTATTCGTAATGCGAATGTTACAGAAGGTGAAGCGGGAGGAATTACACAGCACATTGGTGCCTACTCCGTTACACTAAAAGATAATAGAAAAATGACCTTTTTGGATACTCCAGGTCACGAAGCGTTTACCGCAATGCGTGCTCGGGGAGCCCAGGTCACTGACCTTGCCATTATTATTGTTGCGGCTGACGATGATGTTATGCCTCAAACGAAAGAAGCGATTTCTCACGCTCAAGCAGCAGGTGTCCCAATGATCTTCGCCATTAACAAGATTGATAAGCCAGGCGCTAATCCAGATCGGATTAGAGAACAACTTTCGCAAATGAATATCCTTGTTGAAGATTGGGGAGGCAAATATCAGGTACAGGAGATTTCAGCAAAAAAAGGACTTAACATTTCCGAATTATTAGATAAGGTACTTCTTGAAGCAGAAATGCTTGAGTTAAAGGCGAATCCAAATAAAAATGCAGTTGGTACAGTTATCGAATCTTCATTGGATAAAGGAAAAGGATATGTAACCAATATTCTTGTTGAGGCAGGCACTATGCGTATTGGTGATGTGGTTCTTGTGGGACGGCATTACGGCCGTGTTCGGGCAATGCATGATGAGCATGGAAAAGTACTTAAGGTGGCTGGTCCAGCTCAACCCCTTTCTATTCTCGGTATCAATGGTGCACCAAGTGCAGGTGATAAATTCCATGTATTGGATGATGAGAAAGAAGCAAAAGCAATTGCATCGAAACGTGAGCAACTATATAGAGAACAAGGGCTCCGCACGAATAAACATATTACACTTGATGAAATTGGTCGTCGTTTAGCAATAGGTGACTTTAAAGAATTAAATATTATTGTTAAAGGTGACGTGGATGGATCCATCGAAGCACTTTCAGACGCTTTATTGAATCTTTCAACGCCAGAAATTCAAGTAAACATTGTACTTAAAGGCGTAGGAGCAATTTCTGAGGCAGATATAAACTTAGCTTCAGCATCTGATGCTATTATTATTGGATTCCAGGTACGTCCGACCGTTGGTGCAAGAAAACTTGCCGAGACAGAACAAATCGATATTCGATTGTATTCAATTATTTACAAAGCAATTGAAGAAATTAAATCGGCAATGGAAGGTATGCTTTCTCCTGATATCGAGGAAAAAGTGATAGGTACTGCAGAAATCCGCGAAACGTTCGAAATAACAAAAGTTGGCACCATTGCAGGTTGCTACGTACTGGATGGAATTATTAAAAGATCATCAAAAGTACGGGTAATTAGGGATGGCATAGTTATACATAATGGCACACTTGGTTCGCTTAAACGATTTAAAGACGATGTTAAAGAAGTGAAGAATAACTACGAGTGTGGATTGAATATTGATAAGTTTAATGATATCCAAATTGGAGATCACGTGGAGGCTTATGAGGAAGTTGAGGTGGCAAGAAAGCTGTAAGCGGATAACCCATTTTGATTATTAATACGTACCTTTGTAACTAAACTATTTGTAATGGAAAATATCCAACATGCACAGCTTTTATCAGGTTATCATATTCTTCTAATCTTTGTAGTTGTTTTATTATTGTTTGGTGGTAAAAAAATTCCTGAACTTATGAAAGGCTTAGGTCAAGGAATTAAAGAATTTAAGGACGCCTCAAAAACTGAAGAAAATAAACCAACCGCTTCTAACGATAAGCAAATCGAAGAGAAGTAAACCATGTTTAATTCCATTCAAGAAAATAAATCGGCACTTGAGTCGGGAAAGACTCTTTTGGATATCCTTGAACATTATTTAACGCGTATTAATGCGCACAAAGACCTTAATGCCTACCTTGAAGTATTCGAAGATTCTGCGCGAACAGAGGCAGTCAGAATACAAGACAAAATAAATCAAGGCACCTCAGGCAAACTTGCAGGCACATTTATTGGGATTAAAGATAATTTGTGTTTTATTAACCATAAGGTTTCGGCTTCGTCAAAAATTTTGGAGGGTTTTGAATCCCTGTATACTGCTACGGCTGTTCAACGACTTATTGATGAAGATGCAATCATTCTTGGTCGTTTAAATTGTGACGAATTTGCCATGGGAAGCTCAAATGAAAAATCTGCCTATGGACCCGTTCGAAATTCGTTAAATCCAGCATATGTTCCGGGAGGATCTTCTGGGGGTTCTGCCGTGGCTGTTGCTGATGGGTTGTGTACAGCATCTCTTGGTAGCGATACCGGGGGGTCAGTTCGTCAACCTGCTTCTTGGACAGGTACCTATGGGCTTAAACCGACATACGGTAGAATAAGCAGGTATGGATTAATTGCTTATGCCTCATCATTTGATCAAATCGGAACATTTACTACGAATTTGTCAGATGCCGAATTATTATATCAAATAATGGCCGGTAAAGACCCCAAAGATGCTACGACCTCTTCTCGTGAAATAGAAGAGAGGAGAGAAGGCTCATCTGTGTTGCGTTTTGGGGTACTAAAGGAATATATGAATCATCCCGGACTGGATTCGGAGGTGAAAGCTTCATTAGATTCAATCATCAAAACATTACGTGAAGCGGGACATGAAGTAACGGAGTTCTCATTTCCCTACATGGATTATGTAGTACCCGTATACTACGTGTTAACTACGGCCGAAGCATCCTCGAATTTATCGCGCTTCGATGGGGTACATTTTGGTCACAGATCTTCATTGGCAGAGGGTGTCGAAGCAACGTATATTCAATCAAGAAATGAAGGGTTTGGCGAGGAGGTTAAACGTAGAATTATGACTGGAACCTTTGTGCTATCAAATGAGCAATATGATGCGTATTACACGAAGGGGCAGAAAGTAAGAAGGGTTTTACAAGATAAGACACGTGAAATTTTTACTCATGTTGATTGCATCTTAACGCCAACAACCCCTTCAACTGCATTTAAAATTGGAGAGGTTAAAGATCCAATTGAAATGTATTTACAAGACATTTTTACTGTGCATGCTAATTTAACAGGGAATCCTGCTATTAGTATTCCGGTAGGCACACATTCCAATGGCTTACCATTTGGAGTTCAATTAATGACCGATCAATTTCGGGAAAACGACTTGTTTTATGCAACTCAATTGGTGGAGAACATTACAGCATAGTTTGATTTTATGTGTGCTAATCACACAGGTTTCCATGCATTGCTTGGGGCAAAAAAACCCATACCTTCAAAATCCAAATGATACCCTTCATCCAGACCAGTTCCTGAATACCGTTGAGCAATCACTGAATTATTTTTATGCAGATTATGCCAACACGAAATATTCAGACTCTATCATTAAAGCGCTCAATTATGAACCTTCCACAGTACCGCTTTTTTCAGATGAAGTCTATTGTGAACGATTAAATCTAATGAATAATCAAAGTCCTTTTGGTTTTGATTGCAATGCGATAACCTTATCCTCTATTCGATACTTTGCACAAAATCGCAGGTCTTTTGTGAAAATTGTACTAGGAAGATCCTCGTTATATTTCGACTTGTTTGAAGAGAAATTAGCGGAATATGGCTTGCCGCTTGAGTTAAAATATCTTGCATGCATTGAAAGCGGGTTGAGACCTCAGGTTAAGTCCAAGGCGGGTGCGCTTGGCTTATGGCAGTTTATGTATCGAACCGGTTTGTATTATGGGTTGGAAGAAACCTCATACATTGATGAACGCATGGATCCATATAAAGCAACTGATGCGGCGTGTCGTTTTTTAAAGAAACTTTACGGGATTTATGGGGATTGGAATCTCGCGTTAGCTGCATACAATGCCGGCCCTGGAACGATTAATCGAGCCATAGAGCGATCCGGTAATCAACGATCTTATTGGGCTATCAGACCAAGCCTACCTACCGAAACCCAAGGCTATGTGCCAACCTTTATAGCAGCAGCCTATTTGATGACGTACCATGCGGAACACAACTTGATGCCTGCTACAGCAAAAATTCACAATGCACAATTAGATACCATGTGTCTAAAACGTGGACTTCACATGAAAACTATTGCACAGGGTCTTGATTGGGACCTGCAGCAAATTAAAGAGTTAAACCCAATTTATAAAACGGATTATATTCCACCATCGATAAAAAAGCGTTGCGTAACTGGGCCAATGGATAAAATTACTTTACTTGTAGGTCTTGAAGATTCTCTTTATTTATTGGAAAACCCGTCCCAATTGATCAATCCATTTACACCAGATACGACCTCGATACAGGATTCTACAGGATTATTAGATACTTTGTCAGCTCAATATGCATATCATAAAGTTAAAACAGGGGAAACATTAAAAAGTATTGCACTAAAATATAGCGTTTCCATAGATCAAATAATGGAATGGAATGCCTTACAAACTTCTAACGTGTATGTTGGACAACGGCTAACATTGAAACAAATTAACACCATAAAACAAGCGCCAATTCAGCCTGTACCTGTTGTGAAACCAAAGAAATATTATACGGTGAAAGCTGGGGATACCCTAAGCCGGATTGCAACAAAAAACAACCTTACCCTGGCTCAATTGAAAAAACTCAATCCAGGTGTCGGAAACGTGATCCGAGTTGGTGATAGAATCCGTGTAAAATAACTATGAAAATTAGTGCTACAATCATTACGCTAAATGAAGAGCGAAATATTGGTCGCTGTATTGATTCATTAGTTCATGTTGCCGATGAAATACTCGTAATGGATTCTGGTTCGACGGATCGCACAAAAGAGATTTGTATGCAGAAAGGGGTTGCATTTTTTCATCAGCCATGGTTGGGGTATGCACAACAGAAAAATTGCTTAAATCAAAAGGCTTCATTTGATATGATTCTTTCAATCGATGCAGATGAGGCAGTATCCCCTGAATTGCAAGCTGAAATACTATCAATAAAACAAAATTATTCTCAAGGAGTCTTCGCCTTAAATCGACTTACAAATTATTGTGGAACTTGGGTTTATCATTCCGGTTGGTACCCAGACCGTAAGGTTAGGTTGTTTCCAAAAGAGATGGAATGGGAAGGTGACTTGGTTCATGAAACCCTTCGCATGCCAATAGGGATTCAGGTGGTAATATTAAAGAGCCATTTGTACCATTATTCTTATTATTCTCATGAACAACATCGGAAACGTGCAGATCATTATTCTTCGTTGACGGCCAAGAAATATGTTCAAGCGGGCAAGGTGGTATTTTTTGGGCAACCCGTTTTAAGTGCATGCATTCGTTTTTTTTCGATGTATATCCTGAAACTTGGATTGTTAGATGGTATACAAGGATATCACATTGCAAGAATTAGCGCGGCATCAAACTATTTTAAATACAAGGAAGTTCAACGCTTGAAACGTGAAAATTAATAAGATATCTAGAATTATTGTTTCACGTACTGACTCTATCGGTGATGTGGTTTTGACCTTACCCCTATGTATATGGTTAAAATCAAATTATCCCCAAGCAACATTGGTATATTTATGTAAGCGTTACACTAAAGATGTCGTGGAATGTTTTGAATCGGTAGATGAGATTTTACTCCTTGAAGACCTAGAAAATTCCGACCATAATACGCGTAATTCTTTGCTTCAAAGCGACCTAATTCTTCATGTTTTTCCTAATAAAATGGTGGCCTCATGGGCAAAACAAGCCAGAATAAAATATCGCATTGGTACAAGTCACAGGTTGTTTCACTGGTTAACTTGTACTATTCGTGTATCATTTACTCGAAAAAACTCACCCCTGCATGAGTCTCAATTGAATTTTAATTTACTCAAGCCCTTGGGTCTTAGTACGATTCCATCCCTGGCAGAGATCAATTTGTTATCGGAAGGATTTCGAGTACCCAAAACTATACTCCCGTTTAATCCTGGGTATGTCATTTTACATCCACTTTCACAGGGTAGTGCATTAGATTATCCATTGAATAAGTACGTAGCGCTTGCTGAGATGTTATCAAAGCGAGGAAAACAAGTGTTAATTACGGGTACTGTGAAAGAAGGGAATCAAATAGGAACAGCCTTCGATCACATTCCAGGCGTTGAAAATGTGTGTGGTCAATTTTCGCTTGGCGGCTTAATTTCTTTAATTAGTAAAGCCCATGCCCTCATTGCCTGTTCTACCGGTCCACTGCACATCGCTGGAATTTTAGATATAAGAGCGATTGGTCTATTTTCTTCTCGTATCCCCATTCATCCGGGCCGATGGAAGCCCCTCGGTAAACATTCCATAGCGATGGTGAATGACCCCTTGTGTGAACGCTGTGCCAAGGGATTGGATTGCAGGTGTATTGAAGAAATACCAGTTGAAGCTGTTGTAAATGCGGTTTAAGTCAACCCATATTTTACTTGGGTTCTCAACGTTTCTTTTTGCTTATTCATTGAATAAAACAACCGATTTATGGTACCCAATCCTGCTCGGTTTTGCAGTGTTTGTGTATTATTCTTTTCCTAGAACTTCAGTCATTATGCGGGTATATTTACTTTTCGGATTTTGCTTGGTTCTAACCTTGCCCTGGACAGCTTATCATGTACTTGTTTTCCCCTTGCTGTTTGCAATAATACTGACCATAACTTACCCCTGGTTCCGTGAAATACCTTGGGCAAAAACGCCTATAATTGCAAGCAGTTGGACGATGTTCATGCTTAGTGTAATGTCGACATCAGAGGCCTTAAATTTGGTTTCAATTCTGGTGTTACTCCTCTTGTTTGGAGTTTTAGCAACAGCATCTGACGTTAAAGACAGTGAAATTGATTCGATTAGATTGAAAACACTACCTCAAGTACTGCCTTGGAACGTATTGCGTTGGGTTCTATTCAGTATTATTTGTGTAATTCTTGGATTAACATTTTTTTTCCTGCCTAACTGGGTTATGGGAGCTATATTATTTAGCACTTTTTCTACTTATGTTTTGTTCAGTAATTGGAATATGCCAAGGCGTTTTGATTTAGACCCTGGTCTACTATTGTTTGCTT
>ENA-ORFA01000117-ORFA01000117.1-marine-metagenome-genome-assembly--contig:-NODE-117-length-36808-cov-3.271868_pt1 | contig 36808 bp, 35 predicted proteins | sample MGYA00248621_ERZ508587 | MGnify/ENA primary metagenome ERZ508587 (study PRJEB26250, sample SAMN06266239) | marine metagenome | isolation source: Columbia River Estuary | place: USA:Columbia River Estuary... | reverse complement strand
TTGCACCCATGAACCTACCAACCCGAATGGCGGCACAACTCCACCAACAATTAGCAGCAACTGCAGTCCCGACTCTGTTTATTTTGTGAATGAGGTCATGCCTATCATTGCTTCCAACTGTGCCATGAGCGGATGTCATGATGCAATTACCCGTGCTGAGGGCGTTGAGTTGACCAGCTATGCTAAAATCATGCAATATGTTCGCGCCGGTAATGCTTCTCGAAGTGAATTATACGAGGTAATTGTAGAAACAGATCCTGATAAGCGAATGCCCCCACCGCCTCGCAGTCCATTGACTGCAGCACAAATTGCCAAAATCCAAAAATGGATTAATCAGGGAGCAAAAAATAATTCTTGCGTTGGAAGTTGCGATACCACTCAGTTTACGTATGCTGCGGTTATCAAGCCGATTATGGATAATAAATGTGCCGGTTGTCATAAGGCTGGCAATCTTGGGGGTAATGTGGATGTATCGAATTATAATGGAACCAAAGTGGTAGCATTAAATGGTAAACTGTTGGGGAGTATTTCTCATCAGTCAGGATTCTCTCCAATGCCAAAGAACAGCGCCAAGCTTTCTGATTGTGAAATTACACAGGTACGTCGCTGGATTGCAGCGGGATCTTTGAATAATTGATTGATCGAATATGAAAAGTAAATTCACTTATATTTTTATTGCAACCTTATTGCTTACCCTTTCGGCTTGTTATTACGATCACGAAGAAGTTTTATATGGTGCCGGATCCAATCAGCCCTGTACAGATTCGGTTGGTACAGTTTCTTATGCCCAAAAAGTAGTGCCCATTTTACAAACTAGTTGTTATGGTTGTCATTCCGGTAGTTTCCCTTCCGGTAATCAATTGATGGGAACCTATGCTGCTGATAAAGCCATGGCACAAAGCGGGAAACTATATGGAACCATAAGTCATGCTGGCGGTTATTCGCCTATGCCAAAGGGTGGTGCCAAACTTAGCAATTGTCAAATTGCCACTATTAAAAAATGGGTAGATGCTGGTATGTTGAATAATTAATTTGGAGTATGAAAAAGAATCTTAAAATAATTGTACCGCTTGTTTTATTAATAGTAGCACTGGGTGCTTGGTATGCTTATAGTGAGTATAATCGCAAGCCCGCCAATATGGAAAATGCCAAGGCAGATTTTGTGACCAACGCTGCCACCTTAATTGGCGCCTTTGAGGAAAATGAAGTAAAAGCTAATCAACAATACTTAGATAAGGTAGTTGAAGTGGAGGGGGCTATACGAACTGTTAGTCAAGATGATGCTGGATTGTATACAGTTACCATGGGTGATGACGGCTCGCTATCTTCCGTTCGTTGCAGCATGGATAGTGTCTTCAATGAACAAGCAAGAAGTTTAGTGCCTGGAAGCACTGTTTCGATACGTGGTGTTTGCACTGGTTTTATGGCAGATCCTTTATTGGGTTCTGATGTTACGTTGGTTCGTTGTACAATTTTGAAAAAATAATAATTACACTATGAAAAAATCACTTTTCATTTTCTTGCTCGGTGTTTGCATAACAAACCTGGCCACTGCACAAAAGTTTTTTACTAAAACCGGGCGTATCGATTTTAATGCAACGGCCCCTTCTTCTCCTGAAAATATCCAAGCCGTAAATCGCACGGTTACTTGTGTTTTGGATGCAGCCAATGGCAATATGCAATTTGCTGTGTTGATCAAAGGATTCACGTTTGAGCGTGCCTTGATGCAGGAGCATTTTAACGAGAATTATTTGGAGAGTGATAAATTTCCAAAAGCAGAATTCAAAGGAGCGGTGGCAAACAATGCAGCTGTTAACTATTCCAAAGATGGAACCTATGCAGTGACCGTTAAAGGAAAGCTCACCATGCATGGTCAAACAAAAGACGTAGAAGCTCCAGGTAAATTAATAGTGCAAGGTGGCAAAGTAAATGCAACAGCAAGTTTTGCGGTGCTGCTTGCTGATTATGGAGTTTCCATCCCTGGGGTAGTGGCCGATAAGGTTAATAAAACTGCTAAAATTGAAGTGGCTTGTAATCTAGAGCCGCTCAAGAGTTAAGTACGGTTAAACTATACCATGATGCAATCAAAACTATTTGCCCTTTTCCTCTTCTTATTTTTTTCTGTAGGTGTTCAAGCCCAGGACGACTTATTAAGTCTGTTAGGTGAAGAAAAACCTAAAAAGGAAAGAATAAAATATGCGTTCAAATCACCACGTGTTATCAATGCGCACTCGATGGAGTTTTTGAATCCTGGTACGATGGATTTTAGAATCCTGCATCGCTTTGGCACGCTCGATCAGGGATACAAAAATTTCTTTGGACTTGATCAGGCTAGTATGCGAATGAGTTTTGATTTTGGTCTCTTGCATAATTTAATGGTTGGTGTTGGACGCAGCACATTTAAAAAAGAAGTGGATGCATTTATCAAATATGCACCGATTCGTCAATCAAAAGGACCTTGGAGTTCGCCCGTAACATTGGCTTTTGTTTCGGGTATTACAGTAGATGGTTTGCCATGGGCCGATCCAACGCGTGAAAATTATTTTTCATCTCGTCTTGCTTTTTATAATCAGGCTATTCTGGGACGAAAGTTTAGTGAGGGCTTCACCCTTCAATTAATGCCCACGATGGTGCATAAAAACTTGGTCCAGGCAGCAAGCGATCCCAACGATATATATGCATTGGGAGTGGGAGGTCGTTTGAAATTATCCAAGCGTATGGCACTCACTTGGGACTACACACATATATTGGTGGGTATGCCTGAAACAGGTTTCTATAATCCCTTATCAATTGGATTGGATATTGAAACCGGCGGACACGTTTTCCAATTGCATGTTACCAATGCCACCGGGATGAACGAGCGGGCCTATATCACAGAAACTACAGGACAATGGGGAAAGGGGCAGGTGCGATTTGGATTTAATCTATCCCGGACTTTTCAACTTAAAAAACCAAAACTCGACTAACTTTACAGTCCCTTAATACAAATTGTTATGAAAAAGTTTTTATCAAGTTTGATCTGCATCGGTTTTACAACACTTGCTATGGCACAGCCTCCTGCCGGAGATGCAAAACCTGGTGAGACCTATGGCGAAAAAATTAACGCCTCTGATGCCCTGTCTTTTGTGGATGTGGTAAAGAAAGTTAAAGGTGGAAATGATTTTACCAATGTAAAATTCACAGCCAAGATAACGGACGTATGTCCTAAAAAAGGCTGCTGGCTAAAACTGGAAGTTCCCCAGGGAGAAGATGTGATGGTGAAGATGAAGGATTATGCGTTCTTCCTTCCCGTTGCTGCCAAGGGTAAAACAGTTGCTATTGAAGGGGAAGTGATCATGAAAACCACTTCTGTAGCTGAACTTAAGCACTATGCGGAAGACGCTAAAAAATCCCAGGCGGAAATCGATGCCATTAAAGAACCTCAAAAAGAAGTGCGCGTAACAGCCAAAGGCATTGTTATCGTTGACTAAGAGTTGGTACCTTTGCACACTTAAAAGCTGACCCCATCTTTTGGGTGAGGGTCCCTTCGAGGGCTTATGAGTGTGAAATACAAAGAATTTACGGGTCTTAATCTGCCTGCTATCGAGCAGGAGATTTTGAGGCAATGGTCTGAAAAACAGGCTTTTGAGAAAAGTGTGTCCCTGCGTGAAGGGGCTCCCTCCTTTGTTTTTTTTGAAGGCCCGCCTAGTGCCAATGGTATGCCAGGCATCCATCACGTTATTTCACGTACCCTCAAAGACCTGGTTTGCCGCTATAAAACCATGCAAGGTTTTCAGGTAAAACGAAAGGGAGGCTGGGATACGCATGGTTTGCCCATTGAGTTGGGAGTGGAAAAAGAATTAGGGATTACCAAGGAAGATATTGGCGTAAAAATTTCGGTTGAAGAATACAATAAGAAATGTCGTGAAGCGGTGCTCCGCTATAAAGACAAGTGGGATGATATTACTCGTAAGATGGGTTATTGGGTAGACCTCAATGATCCTTACATCACATTCAAGAATGAGTATATCGAAACACTCTGGTGGTTATTGAGTGAATTATACAAGAAGGGATTACTCTATGAGAGTGTTAGTATTCAACCTTATTCACCTGCGGCCGGAACGGGATTGAGTTCTCATGAATTGAATCAACCTGGCACATACAAGGATGTGAAAGACACCAGCTGTGTAGCGTTATTCAATTTACTGAATCAAGGACCTGCCACTTTTTTATTTGATGCTGTTAAAGGTTTGCCTTCTTCGGAAGTATACCTGATGGCTTGGACTACTACGCCCTGGACGCTTCCCTCCAACCTGGGGTTGACGATGGGAGCAAACATTGAATATGTATTAGTTCAAACCATCAATCCCTACACGCAATTGCCGGTGAATGTGGTCTTGGCAGCGGCTTTGGTTGGAAAATATTTTAAGCCAGAAGGAGAGAATGGCGATTTTAGTGCCATTGACGAAAAAACAAAAATCTTCCCTTGGAAAATAATTACTCGTTTTCAGGGATCACAATTGGAAGGGGCGGTGTATGAACAACTACTTCCCTTCGAAGCCAATACTCCTGCAGTAATTGAATCCATCACACCCGATGCAAAACCATTCCGCGTATTGTTGGATTCATTTGTTACTACGGAAGATGGAACCGGTATTGTACATACGGCACCGGCTTTTGGAGCAGACGATTATAAGGTTGGTAAAAAATACGGAATCGGAATTCTTACCCTAGTGGATCGTGAAGGAAAATTTGTAGAGGGAGTAGGAGAGTTCAGCGGACGCTATGTAAAAGATTACAAGAATCAATCCGGATATGTTGATGTAAACATTGATATCTCTGTAAAACTGAAGAAAGAAAATCGCGCTTTTCGTGTAGAGAAATACGAACACAGTTATCCGCATTGCTGGCGCACGGATAAACCTATCTTATATTATCCACTGGATGCCTGGTTTATTCGCACCACTGCTATCCGTGATAAAATGGTGGCACTCAATAAAACCATTAACTGGAAACCTAAATCCACCGGAGAGGGGCGTTTTGGAAACTGGTTGGAGAATATGGTGGACTGGAATCTCAGTCGCAGCCGATATTGGGGAACTCCTTTACCTATTTGGAGAACAGAGGATGGAATGGAACAACTTTGTATTGGTACCATTGCCCAGCTGCGAGAAGAACTTTTGAAAAGTATCGAAGCAGGCTTTGTAAGTCGTGACCGCACTATAGACCAGCTCTTATCAGATCTACATAAACCTTTTGTTGACGAAATTATTTTAGTGAGTCCGTCTGGTAAGCCGATGCACCGGGTGTCTGATCTAATTGATGTTTGGTTTGATTCTGGTGCAATGCCCTACGCACAGTGGGGACTGCCTGATACTTCCTCTAATCAATTTGGTCCACTAAGTCCGGAAAATTTCTTTCAATATCATGCCCTCAATGGTAAATTAAATGCGCAGGCTTTTCCTGCTAGTTTTATCGCAGAGGGGGTGGACCAGACGCGTGGTTGGTTTTATACGTTACATGCTATTGCCAGTTTATTGTTTGATTCTGTTGCCTATAAGACTGTAGTTAGTAATGGGTTGGTATTGGATAAGAATGGCAACAAGATGAGTAAGCGTTTGGGAAATGTGGTGGATCCATTCCAGACCATTGAAACTTTTGGAGCAGATGCGACACGCTGGTATTTGATCACCAATGCTTCGCCCTGGGATAATTTAAAATTTGATCTGGAGGGGATCAAGGAAGTACAACGTAAATTCTTCGGAACACTTTATAATACGTATCAGTTCTTTGCACTCTATGCTAACGTGGATGGGTTCTCCTATAAAGAGTCTTCCATTGCATTGGCGCAACGCCCAGAAATTGACCGTTGGATACTTTCCTCTTTGCATACGCTGGTGCAAAAAGTAACGGCTGCTATGGATGATTACGAACCCACACAAGCGGGCAGATTCATTGAGGATTTTGTGGACGAACAATTGAGTAACTGGTACGTTCGTCTCTGTCGTAGACGTTTTTGGAAAGGTGAATACAGCACCGATAAGATCAGCGCCTATCAAACACTCTACGAATGTTTAGAAACAATTGTACGCTTGATGGCACCTATTTCGCCCTTCTTCAGTGATGCCTTGTTCCTGCAATTGAATGCCGTAAGCGGCCGTTATACCGCTGAGTCGATTCATCATGTGAATTATCCAATTGCGGATAGTTCCTTTATTGACCAGGCGCTTGAGGAGCGTATGCAAATGGCGCAAGATGCTTCCTCGCTTGTTTTATCCTTGCGCAAAAAAGTCAATATAAAAGTTAGACAGCCTTTGCAAAAAGTGTTAATCCCCGTGTTGGATCCCTCCATGCAAGCACAACTGCAACGCATTGAGGACCTGATTAAGGCAGAGGTGAACGTCAAATCAATAGAATATCTCAGTGCGGATAACACCTTTATCAAAAAGAAGATCAAGCCCAACTTTATTGCGTTAGGGAAAAAATTAGGTCCTAAGATGAAAGCGGTCTCTGCCCTATTAGGTGATTTTTCACAGGATCAAATTGCATTGTTGGAAAAAGAAGGACAAATTAGTTTGCAAGTCGAAGGTGAAGCCCTAGTATTGCAACTTGCGGAAACAGAAATCAGCAGTGAGGATATTCCGGGTTGGACCGTAGCGGGAAAGGGGAAATTGACGGTGGCCCTGGATATCACGGTAACTCCGGATTTGGAAGCAGAAGGTCACGCTAGAGAATTTGTTAATCGCATCCAGAAAATCAGAAAGGATACTGGATTTGAATTAACGGACCGGGTGCTTGTTAAGGTTCAGGCCCCTGCCGGTTTAACAAATTCACTGGCGTCTTTTAAAACCTATATTTGCGACGAAATCCTAGCTGATTCACTGGAGTTTTCCAATGAAATGGACCAGGTAACAACAATAGAGATTAACGAAGAAACTATACAGGTACAGGTAACCAAAAAAGGTTAAGTTATGGCAGTAAAGAAAAAACCAACTCCGAAGAAAAGCATAAAGCCCGCAGCTTCTAAAAAGCCAGTTGCTAAAAAAGCACCTGCAAAAGCCGCTAAACCAGCAGCCAAGAAACCTGCTCCTAAAAAAGCTGCACCCGCCAAGGCTGCAGTAAAAAAGGCAGCTCCTTCGAAGCCCGTTGCCAAAAAGCCTGCTCCTAAAAAAGCGGTGCCTGCAAAGCCAGTTGCTAAAAAAGCGACGCCTGTTGTTGCTAAAAAACCTGTTCCAGTAAAAACTACCCCGGTTAAACCTGCTGTACCTTCAAAGGCGGCCACAAAGCCTGTGGCTGTAAAAGCTGCTCCCGTTAAGCCGGCACCTGCTCCTGCTGCCAAGCCCGCACCTGTTCCACCGCCTCCTCCGATGCCAAAGAAAGGGGATCCACTGTCCCTGGTCTCTATAAAAGCTAAAGTAAAACCTGTTACTAAAAAGGAACCTCCTAAGCCAACTAAGGTGATTATTCCTAAAACCACTACAAGATCAACCGTTAAATACGAACCTGATTTTACAAAATCTATTTTGGACGCAAATAGAGTGGAAGCAGCTCCAGCAGGACCTACACAGCGCTATTCTGATTCTGATTTGGCTGAGTTCAAGGAAATCATCATGCGTAAGCTGGATGCCGCTAAAAAGGAGTTGAGTTATTTGCAGGGACTGATCACCCGCAAGGACGAAGGGGGTGATATGGATGATGCGCGCTACATGACCATGGAGGACGGAAGTGTCAGCATGGAACGTGAGCAATTGAGCCAGATGGCCAGCCGTCAGATTACTTTTATTGATCACCTGGAAAAGGCCTTGATGCGCATAGAAAATAAAACCTATGGCATTTGCAGAGTCACTGGTAAGCTGATCGACAAGGCCCGTCTACGCGCCGTGCCCCATGCTACCTTAAGCATTGAGGCTAAGCAAATGATGAATAAGTAGTATTTAACACTTACTTAAAAATAAGTAAATGTTAACCATTAAACTTTTACCTTATATTTGCTTCTCAGATAAGCAATATGAGAGTAGTACTTACCCCTATTTTTTACTTTTTATTTTCAATTTGTGTAATTAATTCTACAAATGCCCAGCAGTCGGATGGCGGGGATAATTACTCAAAAATCAAGCTGTTATCTGCCAGGTTAGATTCCAACAAAACTGTTTTAGTTGTGAAAGTGGATGCGCCATACAAGGACAGCGTAGAAGCTGTACTGACGCATAGCATTGGTTGGGTGGTGGAAAAGAAAAAAGTAGTACTGGCTACGGGTCCTAATACCTTTTCATTTAACACGGCACAACTTGCCGAGGGAAGTTATCGATTAATTCTCAGGAAATTTGAAGGGAATTGGTCGCTGACACATTCTTTTAAGAAAGATTGATTCTTCCTACGTTTTTACAACAGCTACCTTTGCGAAAAATACATCGCATGGTACGTTTTTCTCTCTTTTTATTCTTACTTACTTCTCTTACAGCAACTACTGTCTATTCGCAGCTTGTAGCTGGACCCATGTTGGGCGTTATTGAATTAAGAGATGCAAAAATTTGGGCCGAAGTATCCCCCAGTGTTTCAAAAGCGGCCATTCGGGTCAATAAAAAAGGAGAGACTGTTTCGCGTATCATAAACTATAAGGGTGAATTAGGAAAGGATTTTAATCCCATCACATTTACAGTGGGAGGCCTGGAGCCCAACACTACCTACGAATATGTGATTCTCACCAATGATAAAGCCACCAAAGCTTCTGGTGAATTCACTACAAAAAAATTATGGCAATGGCGTGAACCCGCACCAGATTTTAGTTTTTTGGCTGGTTCTTGTTCGTACTTCAATGAACCCATTTATGACAGACCGGGTAATGCTTACGGAAAAGACTCTTCCATTTTTGAATCCATGTCCAAAGAGAAGGCTGCGTTTATGATTTGGCTAGGGGATGCTTGGTACACGCGTGAGGTTGATTATTTCAGTGAATGGGGTCTGTGGTATCGGGCTAGTAAAGATCGATCTACTCCCATACTTCAGCCATTTCTTAAATCTATGACACAGGTGGGTATTTGGGACGACCATGATTTTGGTCCTAATAATTCGGGGGCCGCTTATCACCTAAAAGATGCGAGTAGAAAAGTATTTACCAGTTATTTCCCCAATGCTTCTGCAGGTGAAAATGGGCAGGGTATTTATACTAAGTTAACCTGGGCTGATGTTGATGTTTTTATGCTCGATGATCGCTGGTGGAGAAGCGCAGACGATGCGTTGGACTCTGTGCAGGGTAAACCCAATCCGGAAAAAATAATGATTGGTCGTCAGCAATTGCAGTGGCTCAAAGGAGCGCTGTTAGAGAGTAATGCCACTTTTAAAATTATTGCTGTTGGAAGTCAGGTGCTAAACCCAGTATCACCCTTTGATCGTTGGGGTCGTTTTCCGGCAGAGTACCAGGAGTTCATCCAATTCTTAGAGGCCAACCCAATTAATGGGGTGTTATTTCTAACAGGGGACCGTCACCACAGTGAAATTATCAAAGTAGAACGTCCTGGTTTTTATCCTCTTTATGATATTACTGTTTCCCCACTCACATCTGGTACACACACCTTTGGTAAGGAAGAAAAGAATAATCCTTATCGGATAGTGGGCGTGGATCAAAAACAGAATTATGGACGGATATCTGTAACTGGACCTCGAGGCAGTCGGAAACTTTCTGTGGATTTTCTAGGGATTAAAGGGGAGAATATTACCAGCTGGTCTGTAATGGAAAAAGACCTGAAGGTTCCTCGTAAATAGGGGGCTTGTTCGCTAAAGTTTTTTTTCCATCACTACGTGTGGAATGGTTACTTCGGTAAACTCTTCACTGGCAACCTGGTAACCCATTTTTTCATAAAAGCCGATCGCGTTTTTACGCGCATGCATGTTTAGGGCTTTATAACCCCGGTCCCGCGCCAAATTTTCGGCAAAACTCATCATTGCCCTGCCTATCCCTTTTCCCTGTTTTTCGTTGTAAACAGCCATTTGGCGAAGTCGTAGGGTAGCTGGATTTTCCTCGATCAGCATACAGCATCCCAACATATCCTCCTCTTCAAACGCGCCAATTAGTATATCGTGGTTTTCCTTTTCAAGTTCTACGGGATCAAACTCCAGCCCCAGCGGTTTTCTTAAAACCGAGCTCCTTAGACCCAACATCTGTTGGTACTCAGGACTACCATGTTCAATTAGTTTAAGGGCCATGTTCTTCAAAATACATTTTTTTTGGGAGCTTGCCAACCCACTTGCCCCTTGCTTGATCAAAATCAGTGCCAAATGACCGCTGACAGCCTCGTTTCCAATTGTTTAACTTTTGCCTTTAAAAAATACGCAAGACAGGCAGTATTTGATCAAAAAGTATATTTTTGCACCCTGTAAACCAAACCAAAAAATCATGTCAGACATTGCATCAAGAGTAAAAAAGATCATCGTTGACAAACTGGGTGTTGAGGAGGCTGAGGTAACTAACGAAGCTTCTTTCACCAATGATCTCGGAGCCGATTCATTGGATACCGTTGAGTTGATCATGGAGTTTGAAAAGGAATTCAATATCTCCATCCCTGATGAGCAAGCTGAGACCATTACTACTGTTGGTCAGGCCATCACTTACCTAGAGGAGCACGCCAAGTAATCTTGCAAAAGCTTTTCTTTTTCCTGACCAGGAAATAAATTGCACCGCCTTCCCCCTTACCTTACGGTATAAAGGAAGGCGGTTTTTTTAAAAAACTCGTTTAACTTTCCACTATGCAATTGAAGCGCGTTGTAGTAACTGGAATGGGAGCCATTACACCCATTGGAAATACCCTCGAAGAATATTGGAAGGGTTTACTAAATGGTGTATCGGGTGCAGGCCCCATTACTCAATTTGATGCTTCTAAGTTCAAGACTCGTTTTGCCTGCGAGATCAAAGATTTCGATCCCACACAATTCATGGACAAAAAGGAAGCCCGCAAGTTGGATCGTTTTGCGCAACTAGCTCTTGCTGTCAGTGATCAGGCCATGCAGGATGCGGGATTAAATAAGGAAAATATTAATCCAGATCGAGTGGGTGTAGTTTTTGCAAGCGGAATTGGAGGGTTAACTACATTTCAGCATGAGGTTACTGATTTTGCTAAAGGAGATGGAACGCCTCGCTTCAATCCATTTTTCATCCCAAAGATGATCTTGGATATTGCGGCAGGTCAGATCAGTATGCGCCACAATTTGAGAGGTCCCAATTTTGCCGTGGTGAGTGCTTGTGCCAGCAGTACCAATGCAATTATGGATGCATTTAATCTTATTCGTTTAGGGAAAGCAGATATTATTTTAACGGGTGGAAGCGAATCAGTGATCAGTGAAGCAGGGGTAGGTGGCTTTAATGCAATGAAGGCCATGAGTGAACGCAATGATGATCCTGCCACTGCCAGTCGTCCATACGATAAGGATCGCGATGGATTTGTAATGGGAGAAGCGGCCGGAATGTTAGTGTTGGAATCCCTGGAACATGCAATAGCCCGAGGTGCAAAAATTTATGCTGAGGTAGCCGGTTGCGGAGCTACAGCGGATGCTTATCATATTACCGCTCCCCATCCAGAAGGATTGGGTGCCAAGAATGTAATGTTGGTGGCATTGGAAGATGCAGGAATGCGTGCTGATGAAATTGACTATATCAACACACACGGTACTTCCACTCCTATTGGAGATGGCGCGGAAGTAAAAGCCATTACTCAAGTTTTTGGAGAACATGCCTATGCTTTGAACATCAGTGCCACGAAGTCCATGACAGGACATTGTTTGGGAGCGGCTGGTGTAATCGAATCAATCGCCAGCATCATGGCGGTAGTGAATGATATTGTTCCACCAACTATAAATCATTTTACAGATGATCCCGATATTGATCCCAAACTAAATTTTACTTTCAATAAAGCACAAAAGAGAACTGTTCGCGCTGCGTTGAGTAATACATTTGGTTTTGGAGGTCACAATGCTTGTATGATTGCCAAGAAGTATCAACCCTAGTGTTTGTGCGTTGGTTAAAATTCCTTTTCAGTTTTCGAAAGAAAAATTCTTTTACCCGCGAATTATCTCATTTACTTGGTTACTATCCGTATTCATTGGAATTATATGAAACGGCCTTAACCCATCGTTCGCAGGGAGAAAGTACCGATCAAAATAACGAACGGTTAGAGTATCTCGGTGATGCAATTCTCAGTGCATTAGTTGCTGATTATCTTTTCAAGCGTTATCCCTATAAAGGCGAAGGTTATCTCACTGAGATGCGCAGCAAAATGGTAAACCGTCAACAACTCAATCATATTGCGTTGCGGATGGGTTTAAAAAAAATCACACGGTTTAATCGAGCGGATTCCTCCCTTCGCATTAGTCATATTTTCGGCAATACGTTAGAGGCTTTGATTGGTGCAGTATATCTCGATATTGGATACAAGCGAACAGAAAAGTGGGTGATGAAGAATATTATCTTACCACACATGTTTGTAGATGAGTTGGAAAACACGGAATATAATTTCAAGAATAAATTATACGGTTGGGCCAGCCGCAATGGAAGTATATTGGAGTTTGAAACCATCGATGAAAGACACGAGGGCGGTCGACGATTGTTTACAGTGGCTGCCTTGTTAAATGGCGAGTCACTTGCGGAGGGAAAGGCTTTCAATAAAAAAGATGCATCTCAATTGGCCGCTCAGGCAGCCGTAGAAAAATTGGGGTTATCTGGTGGCGAGGGAACCGATCAACGGATTTCCTGACAGAGTTCAATCAGCACCCCATTGGTATTTTTAGGATGAACAAAACAAACCCATTTGTTGTCAGCTCCTTTTTTTGGGGTTTCGTTCAACAGCACAAATCCAGCTTCCTTTAAACGGCTCATTTCTGCTTCAATATTGCTTACATCATAAGCGGTATGATGCAATCCTTCTCCTCTTTTTTCGATGAATTTGGCGATTACTCCTGTCGGGTCTGCGCTTTCCAGCAATTCGATTTTTGATTCTCCTACCCTAAAAAAGGCGGTATTGACCTGTTCGCTCTCCACCTTTTCTGTTTTGTAGCAGGGGGTCTTTAATAGCTGCTCATAACGGGGAATTGCTTCCTCAAGGGACTTAACCGCGATGCCAATATGTTCGATTTTGTTCATTTTAAGCCCAGTTACTTCATTTACGAAATCGGTAATTTCTTTCTAAGCATGAAATTAACCTATTCGCTTAGAACCTTTTGGGATAATTTTGCGTTTTACAGAGGAGAAAACTCAACGTGAATATGCTAAAATTACCTATCTATCTGGATCACAATGCCACTACCCCCTGCGACCCCCGTGTTGTGGAGGCGATGGTGCCCTATTTTACGAATGCTTTTGGAAACGCAGCCAGCCGTAACCACCCTTTTGGATGGCAGGCGGAGGAGGCCGTTGATTATGCCCGTGAGCAGGTTGCTAAATTGATTGGAGCTGATCCAAAAGAAATCATTTTTACATCTGGCGCTACGGAAGGAGATAATCTTGCCATTAAAGGTGTTTACGAAATGTACGCCAGCAAGGGCAATCACATTATTACTTGCAATATCGAACACAAAGCGGTCTTAGATACTTGCCGTAATTTGGAAAAAGAGGGTGCGGAGATAACTTACTTGGATGTAAAGCCGAATGGTTTGATTGATCTGGCAGCGTTAGAAGCAGCCATTAAGCCCACTACAATTCTGATTGCTATCATGTATGCCAATAACGAAATTGGTACCGTAATGCCCATGCGTGAGATCAGTGCCATTGCGCGCAAGCATGGGGTGTTAGTATTCACAGATGGTGTTCAGGCAGTTGGAAAAATTCCCGTGGATGTCAATAAGGATGGTATTGATCTGATGGCCTTTACTGCGCATAAGATGTATGGTCCCAAAGGAGTCGGTGCATTATATGTTCGTCGTAAAAATCCACGTGTAAAAGTTACGGCTCAGATTGATGGAGGAGGACATGAGCGTGGTATGCGTAGTGGAACACTCAATGTTCCTGGTATCGTAGGTTTTGGTAAAGCTTGTGAGATCTGCTTGCAAGAAATGGAATCCGATGCCAAGCGTATCAGTCAGCTGCGTGATAAATTGGAAAATGCATTATTAAAGGTGGAGGAATCCTACCTCAATGGCGATAAGGAAAGCAGACTGCCGCATGTCACCAATATTTCTTTCAAATATGTAGAGGGAGAGGGTCTGATGATGGGATTCAATAAAAATATTGCCCTTTCTTCTGGCTCTGCTTGTACTTCTGCTTCTTTGGAACCTTCTTATGTGCTGAAGGCATTGGGTCTTGGTGATGACCTGGCACACAGCTCGCTTCGTTTTGGATTAGGACGTTTTACAACGGAAGAACAGATTGACTACACGATTGAACATGTGACCAATACTGTCAATAAATTACGTGAGATGAGTCCGCTTTGGGAAATGTTCAAAGACGGAATTGATCTAAACACTATCGAATGGGCGCATCATTAATTTTAAAATTTTAGTACTATGGCATATTCAGAAAAAGTAATTGATCACTACCAGAACCCCAAGAATGTGGGTACGCTGGACAAAGGCAAGAACAACGTTGGAACTGGGCTCGTGGGTGCACCTGAGTGCGGTGACGTGATGCGTTTGCAAATTGAAGTGGATGAAGCAACGGGTATTATCCGTGATGCCAAGTTTAAAACATTTGGCTGCGGTTCCGCTATTGCTTCTTCTTCACTGGCTACTGAGTGGCTGAAAGGAAAATCCGTGGATGAAGCGGTGAAGATTGATAATATGACCATCGTGGAAGAGTTGAATCTTCCCCCGGTAAAAATTCACTGCTCTGTGTTGGCTGAAGATGCCATCAAAGCAGCCATCAATGATTACCGCAAGAAAAATGGTTTGGAGGAATTGCAATTTGAAGAAAGCCCTGTTCACTAATTGTTGAGCAAACATGTCTGCTGAAACATTAACAACCCCAGTTGCTTCCACGGAAATGGCTAACACCATTTACGTGAGTGACAAGGCGCGTGTAAAAGTGCTCCAGCTTTTGGCAGATGCAGGTGTTTCTGATGATCCTTCCTATTTTTTACGGGTTGGCGTAGTAGGAGGGGGTTGTTCCGGTCTTAGCTATAAGCTGGATTTTGACAATGAGAAAAAACCAATGGATCAGGAGTTTGAGGATAATGGCATACGTGTGGTAACTGATCTAAAAAGTTTTTTATACCTGGTTAATACTACACTCGATTTTTCTGATGGGCTGAACGGAAAAGGATTTTACTTCAGTAATCCCAATGCTAGCCGTACCTGTGGATGTGGTGAGAGTTTTGCTGTTTAAACCCTGTTAAAGCATTTTAAACTATGGCCGCTTTGTAAAAAGCGGCCTTTTTGTTGTGGCGATCTTAGTACTTTAGCAGTATATGTGGGCTTTATACCGAAAAGAAATATCCCAATACTTCAGTAGCTTAAGTGGTATTATTGCCATTGCTGTTTTTTTAGTGGTCAACGGGCTTGTCTTGTTTGTATTTGAAGATAATCTTCTTGATTTTGGGTATGCCACGCTGGATCGCTTTTTTGAACTTTCTCCCTGGATTCTTCTTTTATTAATTCCTGCTATTACCATGCGAAGCTTTGCCGAGGAATTCCGAACAGGTACCTGGGAGGTACTTCGTTCGCAGCCGCTTACGTTATGGCAATTAATGCTAGGGAAATATTTGGGGGCATTGTTTGTAGTGGTGATAGCATTACTTCCCACTTTTTTCTATGCCTTGCTCTTACAATTACTATCTGCAGATCCGGGACTGGATTGGGGTGCTACGTTCGGCTCTTATCTGGGACTCTTTTTTTTGTCGGCTGTTTTTACTGCAATTGGAATCTGGTGCAGCAGTTTATCTGCCAATACCATTGTTGCTTTTTTAATTGCACTCTTGTCCATGGCGGTATTCTACTATGGATTTCATGCTATTAGTCTTATCCCTGGCATTCCTACTGGTGTTGATTACTGGATTGAATGGACAGGAATAGATTTTCATTACCGTAGTCTCAGCCGGGGTTTATTATTGCTGAGTGACCTGGTCTATTTTAGTTCACTTTTGTTTTTATTTTTTCTTTTCACCCTCCGAAATCTTCGTGTTCGTTAAATGAAAAAAGTACTGCACTGGATAGTATCGCATCGGATGGGTATAGCCCTTGCCCTGCTTTTATTTTTCTTGTTGAATGGGATTGCTTCTTTTTCCGATTGGCGTTTGGATTTAACGGAGGAGAAACGATACACTATTGATACCGCAACTCATCAACAACTAAAGGATCTTACTGATCCTATTGAAGTTGTTGTTTTTTTAAAAGGAGAATTTCCTTCTGGCTTTAAAAAATTAGCTACCAGTACGGAGCAGTTTTTGTCCTTATTGCAAAAGCAGAATCCCTCGCGTTTTCACTACCGCTTTGTATCTCCCTTGGAGGAAGTGAGTGAAGGTAAACTATGGGGAGATTCTCTACTATCCATGGGCGCGCTAAATATTAATCTAACAGTTCAAAAAAAAGCCGGACAATCTAGCAATATATTATTCCCGGTAGCACTGGTTCAATATCAAGGCCAACAATCACTGGTTACTTTACTCCCGGGTGCGAGTAGGGCCATCTCACAAACTGAGTTAAATCGAGCAGAAGCGTTGTTAGAATTTCAGTTTACCAGTGTGATTGATAAATTATTGCATCCTCGCAGACCCGGTATTGCTTATGAAATCGGTCATGGGGAGCCTACTGATCAACGAACGTATCAATTACGGGTAGCCTTACAAAAAGATTATGAGCTTCGCACGTTGGATCTCAAAAGTCAGCCAGCAGTTCCTGCAGGTGTTGATCTATTATTGCTCGTAAAACCAACACTTCGATTTAGTGAAAATGAGAAATTGAAAATCGATCAGTTTGTGATGCGTGGCGGCAAGTTGCTTTGTTTTATTGATAATCTTGTTGCTGAAATGGATAGTTTCGGTCGAAAGCCCTCAATAGTTGCTTTTGATCGGGATCTTAATTTGGGTGATTTGTTCTTTCGATATGGTGCTCGCATCAACCCAGATTTACTGATGGATCTTCGTTGTGAGGTCAGCTTTATTCAAGTAGGGGGCACAACTGAACAGCCACAGAATGAATTTTTACCTTGGAATTATTACCCCTTGGTGGGCGCACCCGCAGCCGATAAAAAATTAAAAACGGCTGGATATGTAGGCTTGCGATTTGCCAATTCAATTGATACGGTAGATGCACCTGGTGTGATCAAGACGCCATTGCTGGCAAGCTCTGAGCGTGCTCGTATTATCAGCACTCCTGCACTGATTTCCTTAAATGAAAACAGCACCCTTCCTGAGAATAAATTATTCAATCGAAGTGAATTGCCAGTGGCCATGCTTCTGGAAGGTAAACTCACCTCTCTTTATCGCAATCGTATTTTTGGGGCACAAGCTGATTCAATGGCTCGTTCGGGTCAGCCTTTTCTATCCCAGGCTACACAGGGAACTGTGCTTCTGGTTGGAGATGGAGATCTGGTTTTAAATGATTACATACCTGCTGTTGACGATCAAGGTGCTTATGATCCGCAGGCGCCACTGGTACCTACCGAGATGGGATGGAATCCCTATACACATTTTGAATACCTGACTGGTGGTGAAGCTGGCCGTTATTTTATCCCGGTTGCGAACAAGGAATTTTTACTGAATAGTGTGGAATATTTAATTAGTAATCCTGCTATCAGTCGGTTACGGGCCAAAGAAATTACCCTTCGTTTACTGGATGGTGAAAAGGTAAAGCAATATCGGTTATGGGTTCAAATACTATTTATTCTCATTCCACTCTTACTACTCGTGGGTGGCGGATTTTTATTTCAGTCAATTCGTAAAAGACAATTCGCGCGCTAAGACCCTAACTTTGCTAGCACCATGAATATTGATCAAATCAGTTACCTCGTATTTTCTCTTGTTTTAGTCTTGGCCTTATTTTTTGATCTGGGTCTGATGAGTAAAAAAAATCAGACAGTCACGATCCGTCAAGCGTTGAATCAAACTTTTTTCTGGGTTGGGCTGGCCCTTGCTTTTTTTGTATTTGTATGGATTGAAAAAGGCCAGCAGTTAGCGCTGGAATACCTCAGTGCGTATCTCATGGAATGGAGTCTGAGTATTGACAACATCTTTGTGTTTATTCTGATCTTTTCTGCTTTTGCTGTGAAAGAAAAAAATTATGGTAGAGTTCTATTGATCGGTATTCTTATGGCCATTTTATTCAGGATTATTTTTATTACAGTTGGGGTTGTACTGGTAGAGAAGTTTCACTGGATTTTATATGTGTTCGGCGTATTTCTTGTGTACACTGGTTTCAAAATGTTTACGGCCAATGAGGATCAAGAGTTCAACCCACAAGAAAGTAAGGTCTATTTGTTCTTAAAGCGCTTTTTGCCATTGGCCCCACACGACGGAGATGGAAAGTTTATGATCCGTGAAAATGGAAGACCTGTTTATACCACCTTATTTGTAGTGATCATCATGTTGGCTTCAATTGATTTGATTTTTGCCTTAGATTCTATTCCAGCCGTTATGGGGATTTCCCGCGATCGATTTGTGATTTATACCTCTAATATTTTTGCAGTGTTGGGGTTGCGTTCGCTCTTCTTTTTGCTGCGAGGTGCGGTAAGCAAATTTGATTACTTACAACAGGGTATTGCCATTGTATTGGTGTTCATTGGTGTAAAAATGTTGGGTGAACATTGGATTAATCAGTGGCTATCCAAACAATTGCAAGTAGCTCTTTCCTTAGGGGTGATTGCTGTATGCATCAGCGGTTCTATCTTTTATTCGCTGTTCATTCAGAAAAAAGGACTTCCTGCTGATGAGGTTGATGATAGTGTTTTAAATCAATAAACGCATTCTTTTGTATACTGTACAGCAAGTAGTCCGACTATTGGGGGTTGACGCACCTGTGGTTAACGATCATCTTGTTGAACATTTACTGATTGACAGTCGCCGTGCATTTTCTCCCGCCCACTCACTTTTTTTTGCTATTACTACCTCTCGCAGAAATGGGCATGATTTTATTGCAGATCTCTACCAGAAAGGTGTACGCAGTTTTGTAATCACACAAAATCTTGATGCAGTCTCTTTCCCATTAGCCAATTTTATCAAGGTTACTGATGCGGTAACTGCTTTGCAAAAGTTGGCTGCTGCACATCGCTCACAATTTTCTATTCCCGTTATTGGTATAACGGGGAGTAATGGGAAAACAATTGTAAAAGAGTGGTTGTTTCAGTTGCTTCAAGCCGATTTTAAAATAGTGCGAAGTCCTAAGAGTTTTAATTCACAGCTCGGTGTTCCGCTGAGTGTTTGGGAAATAAAACCACATCATCAGTTGGCTATTTTTGAGGCAGGTATTTCACAACCTGACGAAATGGAGCGATTGGAAAAGATCATCCAGCCCACCATTGGTGTTTTTACCAATATTGGAGATGCTCATCGTGAAGGATTTGGCTCTATGGAGGAAAAGGAAAAAGAGAAGCGTAAACTTTTTGTGCGCGCTCCGATTGCTCCACCTCTAACACTAGTTTCAGTGGAGTCAGATGCTGGTTTTTCAATCATTAAGGCAAAAGGGTCCTTACTTCCCACCGGAGGTGCTATACAGATTCCTTTTACGGATGCGGCCTCCATCCAAAATGCCATTCGTTGTTGGGAGATTTTGTTATTGTTGAAGATACCCCTGTCTACTATTGCAGAACGAATGAAATGCCTTACCCCGGTTGATATGCGACTTAGTTTAAAGAAGGGGGTGCATCATTGCCAATTGATCAATGATAGTTATAGTGCCGATCTAAGTTCATTAGAGATTGCACTTTCATTTTTGAAGCAGCAAGCAGGTTCACTAAAACGTACCGTGATACTTTCTGATTTTATGCAAACGGGGGAAACTCCTGGGGAACTCTATGCGCGTATAAACGCGATGCTGACCCAAGTTCCTGTTTCCCGTTTAATTACCATAGGGCCTGTTATTGGAGCAGCATTTCTGCATTCGGCTGATAGTTGGCAATTAGAGCAGTATGCTGACACTACCGCATTTCTTACACAAGCGCAACTGCGTTCATTCAGAGACGAAATAATTTTAGTAAAGGGTGCTCGTTCCTTTGGTTTAGAGGAGGTGGTTACTTTTTTAGAAGAAAAAGTTCATGAAACAAGACTGGAAATTGATTTACAGGCTGTGGTTCATAACTACAATCAATATCGCCAGCTCCTAAAGCCTGGAACTAAAATCATGGCGATGGTAAAAGCCTTTGCATATGGAAGCGGGGCTACTGAGATTGCACATGTATTACAGTTTCAGGGAGTAGATTATTTTGGAGTTGCCTATGCTGATGAAGGAGTGGAGCTACGAAAAGCGGGAGTCACTACTCCCATTTTAGTAATGAACACGGAGCCTGCTGCTTTTGAAACCTTATTAAACTATCAACTGGAGCCCACGTTATTTTCTATTACTTTATTGGAAGCGTTTGATCAGTATTTACAAAAGCAAGGCATAACAGCGTATCCTGTTCATCTCGAGATTGAAACCGGGATGAACAGACTTGGGTTTACTGAGGAGGATTGGTCTTCTGTAATTAAGCAACTGGCTTCCACTTCTAGTTTTTTGGTCCAATCTGTTTTTTCACACCTAGCAGCGAGTGAGGATTCAGCAGCTGATTCGTTTACATACAAGCAACTTGAAGTATATGAATCCTTCACTACACTGCTGAACGCCCAAATGAATCTTGGTTATTTACGGCATATTGCAAATTCAGCTGGAGCCATTCGTCATCCCTCTTTAGTAATGGATATGGTTAGGGTAGGGATTGGATTATATGGAATTGAGAATGCTCAGCATCTATCTTTGATTCCTGCAATCACGTTACGTTCTACCATTGCGCAAATCAAGACAATTCCAGCAGGTAGTGGAGTTAGTTATAATCGTAAAACAATAGTGGATCGGCCTACCCGTTTGGCAACAGTACGGGTGGGTTATGCTGACGGATATCCACGAAGTTTGGGAAATAAAAAGGGGCAAGTGTTGGTGCAAGGAAAATTAGCTCCGTTACTTGGTAGCGTCTGTATGGATATGTTTATGATTGATGTTACAGACATTCCAGCTGCGCAGGTTGGTGACGAAGTGATATTATTTGGAAAGGAATTATCTGTTGAGCAGGTTGCTAAATGGGCATCTACGATTCCTTACGAAATTCTAACTGGAATCTCTCAACGCGTCAAGCGTGTTTATTTTCAGGATTGATTAAAGAATCTGCGTCTGATCTGAAATATCAGAATTGGTCGTACCCGTTGCTGGTACTTCTTGTGATTCTTTTCGAATCAATTTTTGCTGAAACAAAAAAAGTGTAATTACTCCAACAGAGATGGAGGCATCCGCAATGTTGAAAATGGGACTAAAAAATTCAAATGCATTTCCTCCAATGAAGGGAAACCAGTCCGGAAAATGGCCTTGCAGGATTGGGAAATACAGCATGTCAACCACACTGCCATGTAAGAGGGAGGAATAACCCTCCGATGATAAAGTTGCTACCCCTGTATATCCAATATAGTCATTGAGAATAGAGCTATAGTGTAAGCCTTTGTCAAAAATCACCCCATAAAAAAGACTATCAATTAAATTTCCTACTGCGCCTGCGTAAATTAAACCCGCACAAACCAAAAAGCCGTAGGCGTATTTTTCTTTGATAAATTTTCCAAGATACCAGGTTCCAATTACAACCGCTACTAATCTAAATAAGGTAAGAATGGCTTTTCCTGCTTCGTTCCCAAACTTCCAACCCCAGGCCATTCCAGGGTTTTCAATAAAATGTAAACGAAACCAATCCATTCCGAATACACGAATAATTTCACCAGTGGGGTGATTAAGTTTTACCCAAAGCTTGAGAAGCTGGTCAGCAGCCAAAATCAAGATGATGAGTACAATAAGCTTATTTTTTTTCGACATGTTTATTTAAGTTTTCCCACCATGTTCTCTGGTCGAACCCATTCGTCGAATTCGGCTGCTGTAACATATCCTAGTTTAATGGCCATTTCTTTTAGCGTGGTTCCCTGTTTATGTGCTTTTTGTGCAATCTCAGCCGCCTTGTAGTAGCCAATTTTAGTGTTCAGCGCAGTTACCAGCATCAATGAATTATCTACATGTTTTTTGATATTGGCTTGAATCGGTTCAATGCCAATTGCACATTTATCATTAAAGGAAACACATCCTTCTCCAATCAAACGAGCACTATGCAAGAAGTTATAGATCATCACTGGTTTGAATACATTCAACTCAAAATGACCGGTAGCACCTCCGATGTTAATTGCTACATCATTTCCCAGCACTTGTGCTGCAATCATGGTGAGCGCCTCACATTGTGTAGGGTTCACTTTTCCTGGCATGATGGAAGATCCAGGTTCGTTATCAGGAATAAATAATTCTCCAATTCCGCTGCGGGGTCCTGAAGAAAGCATACGAATATCATTGGCAATTTTCATTAGACTGACCGCTACAGTTTTCAATGCACCATGGGCTTCTACAATGGCATCATGTGCAGCAAGTGCTTCAAATTTATTCTCCGCAGTAATAAAAGGGTAGCCGGTCAATTTTGCAATATGCTTGGCAACGTTTTTGTCGTAATCTTTTGGTGTATTGATTCCGGTGCCCACCGCAGTTCCGCCTAATGCTAATTCGCGTAAGTGCTCCAATGTATTTTTGATGGCTTTAAGCCCGTGGTCTAATTGGGATACATAGCCACTGAATTCTTGACCCACTGTCAACGGTGTTGCATCCATAAAATGCGTACGCCCTATTTTGACAACCTTCATGAATTGCTTACTCTTTTTAGAAAGCGTGTCCCGTAGTTTCTTTATACCAGGAATAGTATTTTCTAAGAGAACCGTATAGGCTGCAATGTGCATCGCTGTCGGAAATGTATCATTGGAAGACTGCGACTTGTTGACATCGTCATTCGGGTGAAGGAATTTTTCTTTATCCGTAAGCTTTCCACCTTTCAGTACATGTCCGCGGTAAGCAATCACTTCGTTCACATTCATATTGCTCTGAGTGCCGCTTCCTGTTTGCCAAACTACGAGGGGGAAATATGCATCTAATTTTCCTTGTAGAATTTCGTCACAGACCTTTCCTATCAATACGGCTTTGTTCTTTGGCAGTACACCTGCATCCATATTAGTCAGGGCTGCAGCTTTTTTTAAGTGCGCAAACGCCCGGATAATTTCCTTGGGCATCCGATTGATATCCTGAGCAATTTTAAAATTTTCAATGCTCCGTTGTGTTTGAGCACCATAATAGGCGTCCAGGGGAACCTTCACTTCACCCATGGTATCCTTCTCTATTCTGTATTCCATTTTAATAGGGGGTTGTTCGCCCTGCAAAGTTAGCTGAACTTTGGCTTTCTTTTTTCCAGAAATGCACTGACACCTTCCTGCATTTCTGCAGTACCAAAGCATTGACCAAATAGTGTTACTTCCTCTTGATATCCATCTTTTGTTTTATCAAAACAGGCCTCAACCGCTTGAATCACTCTTGCTACCGCCTGTGGCCCTTTCGAAAGAATAGCACGCATCATCTTTTTTGCTTCTTCCATTAATGCTGTGGCGTCTACTACTTGATTGATCAGACCAATTTGAAAAGCGTGTGTTGCGTCAACCATATTACCAGTCATCATTATTTCAAGTGCTTTACCTCTTCCCACCAATTGTGTTAAACGTTGTGTACCGCCATAGCCTGGTATCAATCCCAAGTTAACTTCGGGCTGACCAAATCGAGCCTGTTCTGTGGCAATACGGATGTGACAGGCCATAGCTAGTTCGCAGCCTCCTCCTAACGCAAATCCATTGATAGCTGCAATGATTGGTTTTTTATTCTTTTCCAGTCGATCAAAAATGGCTTGTCCCTTTGAAGCCATTTCCATGGCTTTTATTACGTCCGCCCCATTGAATTCGCTAATATCGGCACCGGCTACAAACGCTTTTTCACCCGCTCCTGTAAGGATCACTCCTTTAATGGTTTGATCTTGCTCAAATTGTTCGATTGCTTGCTCTAATTCTGAAAGCACTGTTTGATTGAGTGCATTCATTTTGTCAGGTCTGTTAATGATAAGCGTGAGCACGCCCTCTTCGAGATGGCCCAATAAGGTTTGGAACGATCCCCAGTTTTGTTGGTTCATACAATTAGATTAGGAACGATGGGTGGCTACCCATTCTTTGATAAAATCAGCAATTTCTCTAGTATCCGAGCCGGGATGAAATAATTTTCCAACTCCCATTTTATAAAGTTCTTCACTATCCTCTTCTGGAATAATACCGCCTCCGGTTAGCAATACATCATTTAATCCTTTTTCCTTCATCAGGGTGATCACTTTTGGAAAAACAGTATTGTGCGCTCCTGATAATATCGAGATTCCTATGGCGTCTACATCCTCTTGCAGGGCCGTATTGACAACCATCTCTGGAGTTTGTCGAAGTCCGGTATAAATTACCTCCATACCCGCATCCCGCAGAGCCGTGGCAATTACTTTGGCACCACGATCATGGCCATCCAAACCAACTTTTGCAACCAGAACACGAACGGGTCTTTTCATATAATTAAGCTCCTTGCAAAATTAAGCGCTTTGCCTGAGTCAATCTCTCCACAGTTTCTTCCTTTCCCAACAGGTACGCAATATCAAATACCCCGGGGCCAAACTTTCCACCTACTAGCATTATGCGAAGTGGTAATAATAGCTCACCTATTTTGAGTTGTTGCTGCTGCGCCAAATCCTTACAGATCTTTTCCAATTCTCCTGTAGTCCAAGGATTTGCTTGTTGGTAGTACTGTATGAGTTGATCAAAGAATGCTGATTTTTCAGCATTCCACTTAGGAAGAATAGAGGCCGTATCGATTTGTGTGGGTCGGGTAAAAAAGAAACTACCTTGTTCTACAAAATCACTTAGTAACGTACAGCGTTCTTTTACTAAGGCAATTACTTGTTCCAAAAGTGTTACATCGGCTATAACTAGATTCGCTTTTTCAAAAGTAGCTCTGACTAATGGTAATAGTTCGCTGGCGCTAGTCTGCTTGATCCATTCGTGATTGAACCATTTTGCTTTTTCGTAATCAAATTTGGCGCCGCTACTATGAACGCGTGCCATATCGAAGGACTGTATCAATTCTTCTTTACTGAATACTTCTTTTTCTGATCCATCATTCCAACCGAGTAGCGCTAATAAATTGATAAAGGCGGCTGGTAAAAATCCTTTTTCCCGAAAGCCCTCTGTAGTTTCTCCGGTTTTTGGATCTTGCCAATTCATCGCAAAAACGGGAAAACCATATTTAGCACCATCTCTCTTGCTGAGTTTACCGCTAGGCCCCAGTATTAATGGGAAGTGAGCCCAATGCGGCATTGCCTCCCATCCAAATAAATATTGCCATAGTAACAGATGTACCGGGGCAGAGGGCAACCATTCTTCACCTCTGAAAGCGTGGGTTATTTTCATGAGGTAGTCGTCTACCACCACCGCTAAATGATAGGTGGGCATTCCATCGCCTTTGAGTAGCACTTTATCATCCACCAGTGAAGTATCAAAACTCACCTCCCCGCGAATCATATCCTGAAAGCTGACTGTTTTTCCTACAGGCATCTTTATCCGGATCACATGCGGTGTATTTGCCTCAAATAATTTTTTGGTTTCATCCGCTGTTAAGGTGAGTGAATTGCGCATCTTCATCCGAAGATGATGATCGTATTGCGGGGAAGGATTTTCGGGTGTTTTGAATTTTTCGCGCATCTTCTCCAATTCCTCTGCTGTGTCAAATGCATAATAGGCATGACCTTGCTCTAACAATTGTTCGGCATACTTTTTATAAAGTGATTTACGCTCACTTTGCCGATAAGGACCATAAGGGCCTCCTTGTTGGGTGCTTTCGTCTGGCTCTAACCCACACCAGCGAAGACAATCAAAAATATATTCTTCTGCCCCCGGTACATATCTGCTCTGATCTGTATCCTCGATTCTGACAATGAATTCGCCCCCGTGTTTCTTTGCAAATAAATAATTGTATAGCACTGTACGGACGCCGCCTAAATGTAGACCGCCGGTAGGGCTAGGCGCAAAACGAACTCTCACCTTTTTACTCATGGTGCAAAGATAACCCCTGCCTGTATCTTTGTCTCTGATGTATAAGCCCTTTATTCAGCCACCTGCACTGGTACGCCAGCTTTATCCAAATCGTTTATGGCGGATGAACCCACTAGAGCAAAGTGTTTATTTGACTTTTGATGACGGGCCTCATCCTGAAATCACCCCTTTTGTACTAGAACAACTATCCCGTGCAGGGGCTAAGGCTACTTTTTTTTGTATTGGAAGTCGTGTGGCTGCCTACCCCCAAGTTTATCAGCAAATAATTGAGCAGGGCCATCGAGTGGGTAATCATACACATCAGCATTTACATGCATGGCGTACCAATCAGGCTGATTATTTAAATGATGTGGCGGCTGCAGCAAATCTGATTGATTCAAACTTGTTTCGTCCTCCCTACGGAAAATTATCTTGGCAAATGGCTAAGCAGATTCCTACGGTAATTAAAGAGCCTGCACAAATTGTTATGTGGGATATTCTAAGTGGTGATTTTGATCAGCGCTTGACTGTAGCAGGTTGTTTGGAAAACTGCCGTAGATTTTTACGTCCCGGTTCTATTATTGTTTTACATGACAGTGAAAAAGCGTGGGGGCGTTTATCTGTATTATTGCCTGCATTAATTTCCTTGACTGCATCAGCTGGCTACTCTTTAAAGTCTTTGCCATAAAAAAACCCGGACTTATGATCCGGGTTTCACTCACAAAACAAAAAATATCAGGGTAAGGTTATATTGTAGGTAACTCCATTGATGGTAACCGTTGCTGCATTATCGCAAGTTCCAGTTCCATAGTTGATCAATCCCACAAAACGTGTTCCGGTAGTTGCATTTTCACGAACTGTTCTAACAGTACCTTGTACAATCCAGCGACAATTGTTACGACGAACTAATGGCTCTACTATAGTAGCATTCCATCCCACTAATGTGGTATCTCTTTTTACTTGTCCTCGGGCTGCTCCGGTAATTTTAAAGGCATCATCGATAGGCGTTGGAGTCAATACTCCTTCAAGCTGTGTTCTTACTTTTTCGCTATTCCATGATATAAAATTGCCATTGGGCTTGGTCAGTTTGCCATTGGTTACATTGATTTGATAGCGGGGTCCCACAGTGAGCTCTGTGGTGTTTTTAATGCGCATAGTACCTTCCACTTTAATGCTATCAAAGTAAAAACCATCAAATGCTGTCTCCACAACCGCATTAGGGATAATCAGGCGATTGGTATAAACGTGAATAATTTTTCCTTTTCTGTAATGACTATCTCTGGCTACACATCCAGTTCCAAAATCCAACACAACGCGTACCGGAAATGGTGCGGGTGCATTAGGTCGCGTAATTGTTACGGTAGGACAGGCATTTAGTCTTCCGAAAATTCCCATTCCTCCCATTCCCACTTCATCATTAACGCCCATGGCATCATCAAAAATGCCATCATAGATTATTTCAGCTTCAGTATCAGCTTCACTGGACAATTTTGAGACGTTCATCTCATATTGTTCAACAGGGTCTTGTGTGGTGCTTTTTTCCTTTTGACAAGCTACTACAGAAAATGTCAGTAGACTGGCTATTGCAAATAGTTGTAGCAATAAATTCTTTTTCATATTTATCAATTTTCATTATAAAGTTACCCTTCTATGACTGCTAATAATTCTTTTGGTTTAAGAATAGGTTTTTTTACTGAGTTTTGCAGAACATGCAGAAATTAATCGATACCCATGCTCACCTGTATCTGCCTGATTTTGAATCAGATAGAGCAGCTATGCTGGATAGAGCAAAAATGGAGGGCGTCGAAAAGATTTATTTACCGGCTATTGATTCCACAACGCATGAATCAATGATTGAACTGGAAAATAGCTTTCCTTACTGTCGTGCTATGATGGGGGTGCACCCTTGTTCTGTCAAAACAAATTATCTAGAGGAGCTTGCATTGGCAAAAGCCTGGTGGGATCAACGGTCATTTGTGGCAGTTGGAGAAATCGGATTGGATTTTTATTGGGATAGAACTTTTGAAAAGGAACAATACATTGCTTTTCGTACTCAAATTGAGTGGGCGCTTGAAAAAAAAGTTCCCATCATCATTCATTCCCGTCAATCTACGCTGGCTTGCGTTGAGGTATTGAAAGAATATAAGCATACCGCACTTACGGGGATTTTTCATTGTTTCAGTGGTAGCCTTGAAGAAGCGGAAGCCATAATCAAACAAGGATTTTTATTGGGGATTGGTGGCGTACTCACTTACAAAAATGCCGGTGTGTCGGCAGTGGTTGAAAAGTTGCCGTTAGAGCATATCGTGCTGGAAACGGATGCTCCCTATCTGACTCCGGTACCCCATCGGGGAAAAAGGAATGAATCCGCTTATATTAAAATAATCGCAGAAAAAATTGCTATAACCAAGGGTATTTCATTGGAAAAAGTGGCTGAAATAACCACTAACAATGCTGAAAAGCTATTTGAACAAAATATCCCAAAACTGTAAATTGTAGAATTATTACTATTTTAGTGTCCCTATCACGCAGATAACCAGCTAATTTGAACCAACCCGAGCAAAATACACCTAAGCTACCCTGGGTAGCTCCTGAGTTGATTGTGATTGATGTAAAGTTAATCAACCAACAAGCTATAGAACAGGAAGCTGAGTTATTGAATTACTTAGCTACGGATGAGAATGCGTTTAAACTTTTTTCGGGGTCATCTGATTATCGTCTCAAAGAAGACCTTTCAGAATTCAATGCGCTTGAACTTGTGAATAAAGTTTCTGTCTACGATTTTGCCTGGAAAAATGGTAGTGGACGTGAGATCGGCGTTATGGCCCATGAACTCCAACAAGCTTTCCCTTATTTAGTATCAGGCCAAAAAGATGAATTAGATTCAAATGGTCAGCCCGTAATACAGCGTGTTAATTATGCTAAGTTGGTTCCTGTATTATTAAAGGCAATTCAAGAGCAACAGCAGCAGCTCCACGAACTACATGCAGAATTACAAGAAATTAAGAATTCCGTCAGTTCCTGACTTTAGTTAGACGTACCAATTTTAGCTGCTGGTTTTTTACTTATTCAACTTTGTAAATACTTGCAGGTGGGGTACCGTAAGTACAGCCAATCCAATAAAGACTAGCGAAAGCATACCGGTAGGATCCGTACTTTTTACAGTGAGGAAAATGAAATACAAAATTCCTATCCAGGCCATGGCTGAAAAAGGCATGGCCTTCTTTAATAAAAAAGACCAGTCCTGCCAGTTGGATTGTAGTTTAAAGTGTGCTCTGATTTTGTCGAGGGATAGTACAGAATGCCACAGGCCAAAATAAAAGGCAAAGAAAACCCACAATGTAGTGGTGTGTGCTAAGATCAGTAAAATGATTTGCTGAATTGCGGCAATGTACCAGTATTGTGACCAAGCAAAAAATTCATCTTTTTTATAAAATAAGTATCCAAAAAGAAAAAGTATACCAATAATAGAAACGGGGTATAATATTCCTCCCCATGCCAAAAACTGTTTCTTGTCAAATTGATTTCGGGTGATGGACTCAAAAATTCCCATAGCGGCTTCAACATGATAACTGAGCAACAGCAGAATCCAGCATAGTCCCAGTGTGAAGTACACCGTTTTTTTAACGCGGTCATTCGTGTGACCAATCCAATCAATTTCTCCGAAGTGAAAAGCAGTAATTAAGATGAATATCAAAAGTGCAATCCCCGGTTTCCAATACCATAAGGCAACGTATAGCGCTGCGTGTAGCACATAACGTAAGAAAAATTTTCTATTATCGTTACGCTGATCGAGTCCTCCTTCTATATATACATCTAGGGCGCCGTGTGGGATGCCAAAGATCACAAAAGTGATGACCATAAATAGCAACTGCCCTTTTTCGTCCAAGGGGAGCCAGTGACTCACCATCGACAGAAATATACCAGCTAGTAAAAGAAGTATACGAAGGGAAAGTTGCATAGTAAAAAATGGGGGATGTTTTGCATCCCCCATTTACTTATTCATCTGTTTTGAATTAGCTGGCTTTTCTGCTCAAAGCATAAATCACCAAACCAAATCCGATCTTGTTTACAGCATCACCAATGTTGTAGATGATGTTCATGTCAAGACCAATGTTCTTGAAGCTCTCGTACCATTGTCCATCGGCAGTACCGATCAAGTAACCTAATGGGTAGATAGCCCAGCCTACTAATACAAACCATCCTAAAGCGGAGTTTGCATCAGCTACTGCAGAACCTGCACTTGTAGCGAGTTTCTTAACATCACCCATCCATACTTCGTAAACAATGTAGAAGTAAGCAATAGCACTGATAGTACCCCAGATTGTAGCGTTGCCGAGTCCAGCCTCACCCCAATATCCAGTTACAAGCATTACTACGGAAGCCAGGATCATTTTCCAAAGCAGACCTGTAGTGCCACCAGATTTTTTGGTGATTAGATAGAACTCAACGCACATCAGAGGAACAGTAAGTAACCAGTCTACATAACGGAAGAATGTTGGAGACTCTTGTGTTTCCTGGTAATACTCACGCATGTAGTAATAGTGAACAGCAGCGATAAAGGTGATCAAACCCGATACGAGTACCGATGTTCTCCACTCTTTACTAGTGTTGTTCAACTCAAGGAAGAAAAAAACAGAAGCGGCCATCATGGCCATGGTTCCGATAAAGAAAGTGAAAGAGACATAGTCTGTCTTCGCAATCACTCCAATCAGCATTTGATCGATCATATGTTGAGGTTTTGGTGAACAAAATCAACCCAACTCTCATTACACAATTTCATCTCTGCATGCATTTGCAAGCAGCGGCAATCGTTGGTCAAACAAGAACAAAAGTTAATAAATCTTGTTCAATAATAACAAACCCTGATTATGTCCTGTTAATTGACACATAATCAATGATTTATGCTTTAGCCGCTTTTTGATAAAGGTTGCTAGTCAATTAGTTAAACAAAATAAATTTTGTGGATAAGTTAGCCTAATTATTAATATTTCGCTTTATTTGATACTGATTCGTTAAACACAATATTGGGCTTATAAAATCATAAACTCATGAGGTACAATAGTATAGTAATTTTTATTCTTGCACTTTTTACTGGAATGGGGGTGAATATGGGAATGTTATTTCTTGGAAGTTGGTTAATTCCAATACCGCAGGGGCTTGATACAAGTACTCGCGAAGGCTTACGAGACGCGCTTCCATTATTAGAGGCAAGACATTTCCTGTTCCCTTTTTTAGCACATGCAATGGGAACATTGACTGGTGCGTTTCTAGTAACTGGTTATGCCAAGACAGATACCTTTCGTTATTCTATGTTAATGGCAGGACTTTTCTTTTTGGGAGGACTCTCCACTATCGTGGGTATGCCATCCCCAGTATGGTTTTCAATAACTGACCTGGTGTTAGCTTATTTTCCAATGGCTTGGGTTGCTCACAACTTTGCCAAAAAACTGAAGCCTCTTTAGTCGATCACTCTTCCTCCTGCATTGATCCAGTCTGTGATTTTTTGACGCTCTGCCGCAGGTAATAGTCCTGAGCTTGGCATAGGACTCGGATTGCCATCCACTGCTCTGGCTTTGATTCGATCTTTACCCGATACTATACTGCAGTCTGTGCTGAGGTTTACACCACCGCTGGCATTAGTTGCGTTGTGACAAGTAACACAATTGGCTTGTATTAGTGCTTTTACCGCAGTGAATTTCGGTCCCTCTGTTCTGCTTGTCACTGATACACCAGTTAGTGTTGCAGTACAGCCATTGGCATCCTTTACACCCAATTGGTAGGTGCCATTGTTTAGTCCCTGGAAAGTAGAGGAGGACTGGTAGGTTCCATTGTTAAGATTATAAGTATAAGGTGCGGCTCCGCCACTTGCACTGACTGCTATTAATCCGCTGGCATTTACACAGGGTGTAGTTCCAGTAATAGTGGGTGTAATTGTGATAGTAACACCCGTACAAGGTACAGAGGAAGTTAGGGTGAATGACTTTGTGCCTGAGCATCCATTACTGCTCTTTGCAATTAATGTGTATGAACCCGCTGTAAGATTTACAAATTGACCGCTAGATTGAAAAGCACCATTATTCAAACTATATGTATAGGGGCCAGTACCACCTGAAGCAGTTGCAATAATACTGCCATTAGCAGCGGTGCCTGAGGGGTTCATTACATTTCCTGAGATTGAAATGGTCACATTGGTGCAGGGGTCTGGGGTGGTATTATCTTTAGCACAGCCGGCAAGCACTAAAATTGACACAGCTAGTACAAATACTTGACTTTTCATAGGGATCAATTTGCTATAGTGAAGTTAGGAAATGATTGTAGGAATGTCTTAATTTCAATTACCTCAAAATTACTTTATGAAACAATCATTATTTGTTTTTGTTTTCATGGCCGTAGGTTTTGGAGCCATAGCTCAACCTAAAAAAGCCAAGTCTACCGTAGTTAATGCCCCAATATTTGATGCAACCTTATTAAGCGGAGTTAAGTATAGAATGATTGGGCCCTTTCGTGGTGGAAGAAGTGCCGCTGCAGCAGGTAGTTTGCAAAACAGAAATACTTTTTATTTCGGGGCAACGGGGGGTGGCGTTTGGAAGACTACTGATGGCGGAAGTAATTGGAAAAATATTAGTGACGGTTATTTTGGAAGCTCTATTGGAGCAATAGTCATAGCACCCTCCGATGAAAAAATTCTTTATGTAGGGGAGGGTGAGAATACAATGCGTGGCAATGTATCGGAGGGTTTGGGGGGCGTTTGGAAGAGTGAAGACGCAGGTAAAACCTGGAAGAATGTAGGATTAAAAGATGGTAGACATATCACAAACATTTTAGTTCATCCTGACAATCCTTCAATTGTGTGGGCGGGTGTAATGGGTCATTTATTTGGCCCCAACCAGGAAAGAGGCGTGTTTAAGTCAAGCGATGGTGGTCAAACTTGGAAAAGAACTTTGTTTGTCAACGAACAAACAGGATGCAGTGATTTAGTGATTGATGCAGAAAACCCTTCTGTGATGTATGCTGGTACCTGGCGAGTTATTCGCACTCCTCATAGTTTAGAGAGTGGAGGCGATGGAAGCGGACTATGGAAAAGTATTGACGGAGGTGAAACCTGGACTAATATCAGTAATGCAACGGGATTGCCGAAAGGAACTTGGGGAATTGTTGGTGTGGCTGTAGCGCCTTCAAACTCCAACAAGCTTTATGCTATTATCGAAAACGAAAAGGGTGGTCTATACAGCAGCAGTGATGCCGGAGAAACTTGGACCTTGCAAAGCAATGATAATAATATTCGTCAGCGTGCATGGTATTACACAAAAGTTTTTGTGGATCCCAAAAATGAAAATGTGGTGTATTGTCCCAACGTAGGATTTATGAAAAGCCGCGATGGCGGAAAAACTTTTCAATCTTTGCGCACGCCACACGGAGATCACCATGATCTATGGGTTGATCCACAGGATGGGAAACGTATGATTGTGGCAGATGATGGTGGTGCGCAAGTGAGCTTTGATGAGGGGCAGAATTGGAGTACCTACATGAACCAACCCACTGCTCAATTATATAGGGTCAGTACAGATAATGCCTTCCCTTATCGCGTGTTAGCAGCACAACAAGATAATTCTACGCTACGACTCCGTTCTTCAACCGCTGGAAGTTATATCACTGAGCAAGATTGGGAACCCACTGCAGGCGCAGAGAGTGGCTATGTGGTTGCCGATCCACTGAATCCTAATATTGTTTATGGAGGAAACTATGGAGGCTATCTTTCTCGGTATGATCATACAACAGGAGAGAACAAAGCGATCACCGTGTGGCCTGATAACCCGATGGGCGCTGGTGCTGATGTACTCAAATATCGTTTCCAATGGAATTTTCCCATATTCTTTTCGCCCCATGATCCTAAAAAATTATACTGTGCTGGTAATGCATTATTTGCTACAACAGATGAGGGTGCAAGTTGGAAACAACTTTCTCCCGATTTAACAACTAATGATAAGACTAGACAATATTCAAGTGGCGGTCCGATCACCAAGGATAATACATCCGTTGAATATTATTGCACCATATTCACTGCTATGGAAAGTCCTTTGGAGAAAGATCATATTTGGACAGGTAGTGACGATGGGTTGGTTTATTTCAGTAAGGATGGAGGTGCTAATTGGAGCAACGTAACACCCAAGGGAATTCCTCAATGGATGATGTGGAATGCTATTGAGGCGGATCCATTTAAAAAAGGGGTAATCTATATTACGGGTACGCGTTATAAGTTGGATGACTACACTCCTTATATTTATAAAACAGAAGATTATGGTCAAACTTGGCAATTAATTACCAATGGAATTCCTTCGCAACATTTTACACGTGTGATGCGTGCTGATCACAAGCGTCCTGGGTTACTCTATGCGGGTACTGAATTTGGTATGTATGTGAGTTATGACGGGGGAGGCAACTGGCATCCCTTTCAGTTGAATTTGCCTATCACTCCCATTACAGATCTCACTATAAAAAATAATGATCTTGTAGTTGCTACACAAGGGCGCTCTCTTTGGATCTTAGATGATTTATCAATGGTACAGCAACTGGATCCTGTAATTACCAACAAGACAATGCATGTATACACGGTAAATGATGCTTACCGAGTTCCTGTAATATCCACGCGTTGGGGTGCGGGCGGTGTTCCAGCTAACAGTGCCCTAAATCCACCAAAAGGGTCTGTCATTAATTTTTGGGTAAAATCTGTTACTGATTCAACCAAAGCTTCAATTACAATACTAAGTCCTGCTGGTAAATTGATTAAAAAGTTTGCTACAGGATCAAAGGAGAATGCGTTGACAATAAAGAAAGGCTTCAATCAGTTTGTATGGGATTTAAAATATCCCGAGGCCGAAAAAGCAGACGGATTGATTTTGTGGAATGGCGTCCCCTCTGGAATTACTGCCGCTCCTGGAAAATATACTGCGCATATCCAAATTGGCTCGGATAGTGCTACAGTAACTTTTAGCTTATTAGCGGACCCCAATTATAAATGCACGCAAGCTGATTATGAAGCGCAGGTTTCGTTTTTAGTACAAGTACAGGAAAAATTCAACGAGACGATGAAGGCTATTCGTAAAATAAAAAATACGCGTCAGCAGCTAACAGATTATACTACTCGTTTAGGCAAAAGCTGTCCAGCTGTATTGAAGAGCTTGGGGGATAGCCTTGCTAAGCGATTAACTGCCATTGAGGAATTACTCCATCAAACCAAAGCAAAGAGCGGACAGGATGTATTAAATTATCCTATACGGTTAGACGATAAGCTTAGTGGAGTATTTGATATGGCCAATAGTGGAAATATGGCGCCACCTCAACAAGCGCGTGCTGTTTTCAGCGAGTTAGCCACACAAGTGGATGCTGCATTAGCTCAATTGCAAAATGTGCTAGGAGAAGGCTTGCAGTCATTCAATAAAATGATTGTTGAACAGCGCTTACCTGTGATTGTTGCCGAGCAATGAACAGATTTACACGTTGCAAGCAGTGGTGTATTTTGATGCTATTGAGCGGAGCTTCTTTTTTTCCAGCAGCGCAGGAAACTTCTCTGCTGGTTGTAGGAATCATGCAAGATGGAGGACGTCCCCAACTGGGTTGTCTAAAATCTTGTTGTAAAGACACAAGGCAAAGCGATTTTGTATCCTCTATTGCGCTGATTGATTCCGCCAATCAAGTTTATCACTTATTGGATGCTACTCCTGATATAGCATCACAATTTCAGCTGATCAATCAATCCTTGTCTGCCACCTATAAATTTGGCTCAATTTTTTTGACACATGCACATGTTGGTCATTATACGGGGTTACAATTTTTAGGAAGGGAATCAATGAATGCAAGTAATGTTCCCGTTTACACCATGCCCAGATTGGAACGTTTTTTAACTGATAATGGACCCTGGAGTCAGCTTATTCGCTTAAATAATATTCAACTTAAAGCGCTACGTGCAGACCAACCCATTCAATTGGGGAATTTTCAAGAAGCCCAACAAAATTTAGAAAAGGTTATTGCCCTTCAGCCCAATCATATTGTTGCCCATTCTACTTTAGCATTGGTTTATCAGAAAACAAAACAAAAAGACAAGCTAAATGAAGAATTGAAAACACTCAATTCTTTGGGATACAAACCAGCATCCGATTTCTTAGAAATCAATTTGGCAAAAAACCTGATCGAGGAAGGAAATTTAAATGAGGCATTAAAACTTTTGAATCAAGCCTTAGATAAAAATAGCAGAAATGCAACCGCTCTTTTAAATCGCTCCATTGTTTGGTATTTGAAAAAAGATTTTCCGGCCGCATTAAAAGATGCGAAGCTGTTGGTAGAAATAGATCCACAAAGTTTTGAGGCTCAAATTCAATTTGTGAAATGTTTGATGGAAGGCCAGGATCCAAATCTCATAGAAAAGGTATTATTGCTGAAATCAAAGTATCCTCAAAAGCCAGAACTTACCTATTTGTTAGGAAAGGCCTATTATTTGTCAGGGAATTACGTCGAGGCTGCAAAAATATTGGAATCTACTTTGCCTGAATATTCCGGTGCACAAACGTATGCGATGCTCGCTTTTATTTACAGCCAAAAGATCTTTGATTCAGAGAAATTTAATCTCTATGCAGAAAAAGCGCAACGTGAAAATCCGAATTCGAAGAACGCTCAGTTGATCGAATCGTATGCCTATCTCAACGAGAAAAAATACG
>ENA-ORFA01000115-ORFA01000115.1-marine-metagenome-genome-assembly--contig:-NODE-115-length-36947-cov-4.618362_pt1 | contig 36947 bp, 33 predicted proteins | sample MGYA00248621_ERZ508587 | MGnify/ENA primary metagenome ERZ508587 (study PRJEB26250, sample SAMN06266239) | marine metagenome | isolation source: Columbia River Estuary | place: USA:Columbia River Estuary... | reverse complement strand
GACGACCGCGCATTGGAGGGCTACCGCTGGGTCCGTCAGCTGGAGGCGATTTACTTGCAACGCGCTCATAGCCACGCCACCACCCAGGTCTCCGTATTTGCGATGACTGGCCAATTGCTGCTTCAAGGCGCCTGGACAGACCGTGAATGGGCGATTCCCGTCTCGCTCACTCGGGATGCCATGATTCTTGTAGTGGTGCAATCGCCCGAGGGTACGTGGATTCAACGCATTCCTTTGCGCTAGGACTTCAGAAATTTTTCAATTATTCCCGCTTCTGGGAAGAAAATCTGCAATGATTTCGGGGAAATCCGAAGTATTTTTGCGTTAAATACCCCTATCTATGGCTTTTGATATTGAAATGATTCGCGGTTTTTACGAGCGCTTCCCCGGACGCGTCGCCGCTGCCCGTACCGTCGTTGGTCAACCATTGACCTTGTCGGAGAAAATCTTGTATGCCCACTTGTGGCAAGGGGATGCCACAGAAGCCCACCAACGTGGAGCGTCCTATGTCGACTTTGCTCCTGACCGAGTGGCCATGCAGGATGCGACGGCCCAAATGGCGCTGCTTCAGTTTATGCAGGCGGGCCGCAAACAAGCGGCGGTTCCATCGACAGTCCACTGTGACCACTTGATCCAGGCCCGCGTTGGGGCCACCACGGACCTCCAAGATGCCGTGAATAAGAGCAACGAGGTATTCAACTTCTTGGCTTCGGTTTCGAACAAATACGGTATCGGTTTTTGGAAGCCCGGTGCAGGAATTATCCACCAAGTCGTCCTCGAAAACTACGCCTTCCCCGGAGGAATGATGATCGGCACGGATTCACACACTGTGAATGCCGGCGGCCTCGGAATGGTGGCGATTGGGGTTGGCGGTGCAGATGCCGTCGACGTAATGGCCGGCATGGCGTGGGAGTTGAAGTTTCCCAAGTTGATCGGGGTCAAATTGACCGGTGAACTCAGCGGTTGGGCCTCAGCGAAGGACGTCATCCTCAAAGTAGCGGGCATCCTTACGGTCAAAGGCGGCACAGGTTGCATCGTCGAGTACTTCGGCGAAGGCGCAGAGTCGCTCTCCTGTACCGGCAAGGGCACCATTTGCAACATGGGGGCCGAAATTGGTGCGACGACCTCCACCTTCGCATATGACGCCTCCATGGAGCGCTATCTGCGTGCCACCGGCCGCGCAGACGTGGCGGATTTGGCCAATACCGTGGCCTCTGAATTGACGGCGGACTCCGAGGTCTACGCACACCCTGAGAAGTATTTTGATCAAGTGATCGAAATCAATCTGTCTGAATTGGAGCCCCATGTGAACGGTCCGTTCACGCCAGATTTGGCGACCCCGATTTCCAAGCTGGGTGAAGTCGCCAAAGCCAATGGCTGGCCTTTAGACGTGGAAGTAGGTTTAATAGGCTCTTGTACCAACTCGTCGTATGAAGATTTAACCCGGGCTGCGTCCGTAGCCAAGCAAGCCGCGGCCAAGAAGCTGTCCGTGAATGCGGAATATTCGGTGACCCCCGGCTCAGAGCAGGTGCGTTACACCGCCGAGCGCGATGGTTTGCTGGAAGAATTTGAAGCGATTGGCGGCAAAGTATTTGCCAATGCCTGTGGCCCCTGCATCGGTCAGTGGGCACGTGAGGGCGCGGACAAGGGAGAAAAGAACACCATTGTTCACTCGTTCAACCGCAACTTCTCTAAACGCGCCGATGGCAACCCAAATACCCACGCTTTTGTAACGAGCCCTGAAATGGTCGCGGCATTGGCCATCGCTGGTGACCTCGGTTTTAACCCGCTCACCGATACCCTTACCAATGACAAAGGCGAGCAAGTCAAATTGCATCCGCCAGTTGGCGACGAATTGCCAACCAAAGGTTTCGCTGTCGAAGACAACGGCTACCAAGCCCCAGCCGCCGACGGAAGTAGCGTCCAAATTGCGGTTGCACCAGATTCACAGCGTCTTCAATTACTCGAAAACTTCCCTGCTTGGGATGGACAGAATATCCTTGGTGCAAAGCTGCTTATCAAAGCCAAAGGCAAATGTACCACTGACCACATCTCTATGGCAGGGCCTTGGTTGCGTTACCGTGGCCACCTCGACAACATCTCCAACAATATGCTGATTGGCGCCGAAAACGCGTTCAACGGCGAGGCCAATAAAGTGAAAAACCAACTCACTGGCGAATACGGAGAAGTACCAGCAGTGCAGCGCGCTTACAAAGCAGCTGGTGTTCCTTCAATAGTTGTCGGCGACCACAACTACGGAGAAGGCTCTTCTCGTGAACACGCTGCAATGGAACCTCGTCATTTAGGTGTTCGTGCAGTACTCGTGAAATCCTTTGCCCGTATCCACGAAACCAACCTTAAAAAACAAGGTATGTTAGGTCTTACTTTCGCCAACGAAGCAGACTACGATAAAATCCAAGAAGACGACACCTTTGACTTTATCGACCTTCAGTCTTTTGCTCCTGACACCCAACTGACGCTGCAGATCAATCACAGCAACGGTAAGTCGGAGCAAATCAAGGTGAACCATACTTACAATGCTTCTCAAATTGAGTGGTTTAGAGCTGGGTCAGCACTCAACCTCATCAAAATGATGGAAGCGTAATATTCTACAAATGAAAATTTTATTTTCACTCATCTTGAGCTTGTTCTGCGTGTCGGGGCAAGCTCAAGGTCTCTTTAGGGGCAATGTAGTCTTGAATGCCTATGCCGGCTACCCCAACTTTTTAAGACTCAATATGGCTGCAAGTGAGGGTATTCCCAGCTCTGCGAATGCGTCGTATGTTGGTTTAGCGCCTTCGGGCTTGCGCTTTATGTACATGGCTTCAGATGACGTGAGTATTGGTTTGGACCTCATGTATGGTATGGCCAATGTGCAATACACAAGCACAGACAGCTCTTTTTTTAATGGAGAGTGGCTCACGCAACAACATTCTTACCTGATCAAAAAGCAGCGTTTCAGACCCCAATTTCGCGTAGATTTTCATTTGGGTTCCATGGACCCAAACCTAGATCAATACCTCGGACTTGCCATCGGTGGTAACATGCGAAAAAGAGAGGTGTATATGGACAATCTATTGATTGATCAAACGCCTTCTGAGCTTGGTATAGTGATTCCCGTTTCTTTCAGATTCTGTTATGGTTTTAGGTATTTCATCGACTATAACTTTGCCGTTGGTGGCGAATTCGGGCTAGGTGGTCCGCTGATGCAGCTTTCATTGAGTTACCGCATTTAGCCTATTTAAATTTAAGTATGACCAAAAAATGATGAACAAAAAAAAGGCGAGCCAACGGCTCGCCTTTTTTATTTTTCTATTGCTATTAATAGCGGTAGTGTTCTGGTTTGAACGGACCTTGAACCGCAACACCGATGTAGTCAGCTTGTTCGGTAGAAAGGGTTTCGAGCTCTACACCAATTTTGGATAAGTGTAAACGCGCTACTTTTTCGTCGAGGTGCTTTGGCAGCGTATAGACGTCGTTTTCGTAGTTTGCACTGTTGTTCCAAAGCTCTAGTTGCGCGAGTGTTTGGTTGGTGAAAGAGTTGGACATCACAAAAGAAGGGTGTCCTGTAGCACAACCGAGGTTGACCAAACGCCCTTCTGCAAGTACGATGATATCGTTGCCTTTGACATTGTAGAGGTCAACTTGTGGTTTGATTTCCATTTTGGAAGCACCGTAGTTGCTATTGAGCCATGCCATATCGATTTCATTGTCGAAGTGACCAATATTACAAACGATAGATTTGTCTTTCATGGCTTCAAAATGACGACCAACCACAATGCTCTTGTTGCCAGTAGCAGTCACGATGATGTCGGCGAGATGAATTACTTTATCGAGTGGTTTCACTTCAAAACCGTCCATGGCTGCCTGAAGCGCACAAATTGGGTCAATTTCGGTAACAATCACGCGTGCACCAGCACCTTGTAAAGAAGCTGCAGATCCTTTTCCAACATCTCCGTAGCCGCAAACGATGGCTACTTTACCTGCCATCATGACGTCAGTGGCACGGCGAATGGCATCTACAAGTGATTCTTTACAACCGTATTTGTTGTCGAATTTAGATTTGGTTACGGAGTCGTTGACGTTGATGGCTGGCATCACGAGCGTTCCGTTTTTCTTGCGCTCATAAAGGCGGTGTACACCTGTAGTGGTTTCCTCAGAAAGACCTTTGATGTCTTTGGTGAGTTCGGGGAAGCGGTCAAAAACCATGTTAGTGAGGTCTCCGCCGTCGTCGAGGATCATGTTGAGGGCTTTGCCGCCTTCGAAAGCAAATAAAGTTTGCTCAATACACCAGTCGAATTCCTCTTCGTTCATGCCTTTCCAAGCAAAAACTGGAATACCTGCTGCGGCAATTGCTGCGGCGGCGTGGTCTTGGGTTGAGAAGATGTTGCAAGAAGACCAAGTGACTTCGGCACCGAGCTCAACGAGCGTTTCGATCAAGACTGCCGTTTGGATAGTCATGTGCAAACAACCTGCGATGCGCGCACCAGCTAGTGGTTTGGAGCTACCGTATTCTTCGCGCAAAGCCATAAGGCCTGGCATTTCGGCTTCCGCTAATTTAATTTCTTTGCGACCCCAGTCTGCGAGACTGATGTCTTTCACTTTGTAAGTGAGTTTTTCTGTTTGATTCATATATAGTTACTACTAATAAGTTTGCAAATGTACGTTGATTATTTCTCGATGTCAAGAAATGTTACAGCTCTTTTTGAATGAGCTCGCGAAGCCCATTGACAAAAAGTGGGTGTGTATTCGAACTCGGGACTAACTGTACTTTTTCTCCGCCGTGTTCTTCGAATATTTCTTGGTACTCATCGCCGATTTCAATAAGGGTTTCAAGGCAATCGGCTACAAATGCGGGGCTAAATACGAGCAATTTCTTGGCGCCTTTTTTGCCCCATTCTTCTACGACCTTATCGGAGAAAGGAGTGAGCCATTTTTTGTCTAGTCTGGATTGAAAACAAACGGTGTATTGGCCTTCATGAAGGCCAAGACGCTCGGCGACAAGGCGGGTTGTTGCGTAACATGTCGCTTTATAGCAAAACTTGTTGTCGTCGTTGATGGTTGTTTCACAGGGTTGGTCTTGGCAGAGATCAGAGCCATCGTAGACTTTATCGACTTGGCGCTCAGGCAGGCCGTGGTAAGAAAACAAGATGTGATCGTAGTCAGCGAGCTTGAATTGCTTGGCATTTTCGACAATTGAGCCGAGGTAACCTTCGTTTTCATAAAACTGACTTATGATTTTGATTTCGGGAATGACCCACCACTTGCGGATGATGTTCATGGCCTTTTCAATTGCCGATCCGGATGATGCTGAAGCGTATTGTGGGAAAAGTGGCAAAATGATGATGCGGTCGTAGTTGGCTTTGCGCATGCGCTCGAGCACGGTATCTAGTGACGGGTTTTTATAGCGCATGGCCAATTCAAAAGTGACGTCTTGGTCTTTGAAGGCATCCTGCAGCAAAGATTGTAGCTTTAGGCTGTGGGTGAGCAAAGGAGATTGGCCTTCGCCGAGCTCCCAGAGTTCTTTGTAAACCTTCGCTGATTTGGGCGCCCTAAAAGGAACAATAATGCCGTTGACGAGAATAGCGCGCAGAAGAAAAGGAATGTCAATAACGCGGGGGTCGTTGAGGAATTCGGATAGGTAGCTGCGCACGTCGGACACACGTGGTGAATCTGGAGTGCCGAGTTGAATGAGGAGAACGCCTGTTTTTTTCATGATATAGGTCCAACAACTTGGAAATTTCTTTGTTCAAAATTACCGATTTATTCGCGATTGCTGCTTGTGTTGCCTTAACTTTGTCTGGTGGACGCACTACACTATTTGTCGCAAATTGATTCGAGTAACTTCGAGTCCGAGGCTTTAGCTACTTTCCAGCGGCAGTATGCTCAAATACCTGTATACCGTCAATATGTCGATTTGCGAGGGCTACAACATCCGAAAACGCTTTCAGAAATCCCTTTTTTACCCATTTCTTTTTTCAAAAGCCACGATGTCTGCCCCTCCGGATCTACACCCGAACAAATTTTCTTGTCGAGCGGAACCACTCAACAATTGCGCAGTAGGCATTTGGTCACTGATCTTTCATTCTATAACGCATCATTAGTGTTGGGATTCGAACGTGTTTTTGGTCCTGTTTCCAACTACGTATTTATCGCTTTACTTCCTTCCTATTTGGAAAATGGAAGTGCTAGTCTCATTTATATGGTTGATCAGCTCATACAAAGAAGTGGTTCTGCGCTTTCTGGGTATTACCTCAATAGCGTTGATGAGGTACATGTCGCTTATCAAAATGCTTTAAGTTCGGGAAAAAAGCCCTTTGTTTTTGGCGTTGCATATGCGCTTTTGGATATAGCCGCGTCTGGTATTCGGTTAACAGAAGCCTTGATTTTAGAAACAGGGGGCATGAAAGGACGTCGTCAGGAACTGACCAAAGCGGAACTCCACGAGCGTTTGATGGAAGGATTCCAAACAGACACGATTTTATCCGAGTACGGCATGACCGAACTGCTCTCGCAAGCATATTGCCTGAAAGATCAAACATTTGCTTGCCCGCCCTGGATGCAAATCCGGATCCGCGATGCCTACGATCCTTTTGATGAGGTTCCTTTCGGCCAAAAAGGTGGTGTCAACGTAATCGATTTAGCCAATCAAAACAGTTGCGCGTTTATCCAAACCGATGACTTAGGTCGTTTAACGCCTCATGGTTTCTTACTAGAGGGTCGGATAGAAGCAAGCGACATCAGAGGTTGCAACCAACTTGTCGATTAACTAGAAAACTTCTTACATTTGTTCAAGATGTCGCTACAAACCATTTTATTGCTCACGCTCATTGGCCTCGCAGCTGGCGTGCTCAGCGGCATGGTAGGTATCGGAGGTGGTGTGATCATAGTGCCAGCGCTGGTTTTTATACTCGGCCTGACGCAGCATCAGGCACAAGGTACGTCGTTATTTGTGCTCTCCATGCCAGTTTTGGTTTTGGCGGTTTTTAATTACTGGCGTACCGGCAATGTCAATTGGCGTTTCGGACTCATCATCGCAAGTACCTTTGTAATTGGTGCTTTTCTTGGCTCTAAACTGACCTTGCGTTTGCCTGAGGCTTGGGTCAAACTTATTTTTGGGCTTCTGATGGCCTATGTTTCTTTTCAATTGATACTGGCCGGCTACACCGGCATCCAAAAAAATGAGCCCTGAACAACTTCAAGCGCAAATTCGAGCAATAGCGCCACAAATTGTGGCCTGGCGCCGCCATCTGCACATGCATCCCGAACCTTCGTTTCAGGAGTTTGAGACGATGGAGTTTGTCAGTTCGGTGCTCGGCAAATATGGAATTCCACATCAAAAAGAAGTAGCAGGTACAGGTGTGGTGGCTTACATTGCCGCAACGCACCACGATCCTCAGACACCTTGTTTGGGCTTGCGCGCCGATCTCGATGCCTTGCCTATTCAAGAGCAAAACGAGGTTCCTTACAAAAGCCAAGTTGCTGGCTGGATGCACGCTTGTGGCCACGATGTACACACGAGTATTTTACTCGGTGCGGCAGTCGTCATACAGGCCAACAGAGAAAGCCTGAAACGTCCGGTGAAACTGATTTTTCAGCCAGGAGAAGAACAAAACCCAGGTGGAGCGAGTCTAATGATCAAAGCTGGCGTACTTGAAAATCCATTTGTGGAAGAATTAGTAGCCCTACATGTCTACCCAGAAATGCAGGTGGGGCAAGTAGGTTTGAAAGAAGGCTTGTACATGGCATCGAGCGATGAAATTCATGTCGAGATAGAAGGCGTTGGCGGTCACGGCGCTTTGCCAGAACGCTTCGTCAATCCAATAGACGTAGGAATTGCCTGGATGCAAGCGGCCCGACAACTCGTCGAGGACCAATGCCCAAAAGAGGTGCCTCAGGTACTTACTTTTGGTCGCTTTGAAGCGCTAGGGAGCACGAATGTAGTGACTGCAAATGCAGTGATCAAAGGGACATTTCGCACCATGAATGAGCAGTGGCGCGCAGCGGCAAAGTCCATCTTAAAAGAAACGGCAGCGCGAGTTTCAGCCGCTTATGGTGCCACTATAGAAGTTAAAATCGGAGAAGGTTATCCTTTTCTTCAAAACGATCATGAACTGACGCACAAAGTCAAAAATATCCTCGAAAAAGAACTCGGTACTTCAAACGTATCGGAGCTTGGTTTGCGCATGACCGCCGAAGATTTTGCTTTTTACAGCCATCACAGACCGGTTTGTTTTTTTAGATTGGGAACTAGTAAGCCTGATCAGAAGACCGCACCAGCAGTGCATCATCCGCAGTTTGATATCGATGAAAATGCACTTGAAGTGGGTGTGAAGTGTTTGGTTGCAATCGCGTTGTCATGAGAAATTTTCTGCCGTTTATTTTGCTCGTCATGCTGGCCTCTTGTTCAAAAACAGAGCAAAGGCAAAAAAGACTACAAGGCGATTGGACGGTTCAGATCGTGCGTATCGAAGACGGCGAAGGCTTTATGTTTTACGACAGTGCGGCAGAAGGGAGTTTTTCTTTTGATCAAGGGGTGCTTTCGGGCCAAGTGAATTATACGTATTCATACTTTGGGCAGTATGACGTCAGTGATTCCGTTGAATTCAACATGGCGAATTTTTCTTTGAGTGCAGATGCAGCTTACATTCAAATTGCTCGCCCTACAGACACATTGCAAGCTAAAATTATTGAGCTCACAAAAAAGCACTTGACTTTGGAGTATTACGATTACTTACAATACCGCTTGAAGAGATTCAGTTTTACGAGAATCTGAAGCGCAATAAAACTTGATGGTATAGATATTCTTTGTGAGCAATTACAAGAACCCTAATTCAAGTTTCGCTTCCTCGCTCATCATGTCTTTGTCCCAGGGCGGATCAAAAACAATATTGACTTTGGCACTGCTGACACCATCAACGCTGGCCACTTTGTCTTCAACTTCTTTAGGAAGTGATTCGGCCACGGGGCAGTTTGGAGAGGTGAGTGTCATGTCAATGAAAACGTGATTGTCGGTTTCGACTTTGACTTCGTAAATAAGGCCGAGTTCGAAAATATCGACAGGGATTTCGGGGTCGTAAATGGTTTTGAGCATCTCGACGATGCGGTCTTCTAGTTCGTTCATTGGGCAAGACTTTGTAATGCTTCTGTTTTCATGCGTTTGACCATGCTCAAAAGGCCGTTAGCTCGGGTGGGTGAGAGGTGTTCTGCGAGCCCAATTTGATTGATAAAGAATAATTCAGACTGGAGAATTGCTACGGGGCTTTCGTTGTTGTAGACTTGAATGAGCAAACCGATGATGCCTTTAGTAATGATGGCGTCGGAATCTGCACTGAAGTGCATTTTGCCGTCTTTGAGTTCGGTGGCCAACCAGACATTAGACTGACAACCTTCGATGAGGCGCTCCTTTGTTTTGAGTTCGGGGGCAAGGGTTGGCACACTTTTCCCGAGTTCGATGATGTATTCGTATTTGTCCATCCAGTCGTCGTAGATGGCAAATTCGTCGATGATTTCTTGTTGTTTTTCTTGGATGGTCATGCGCCTAAAATTTGCATGCTGCGCTCGAGGGCTGCAACAAAAATATCGATTTCTTCTTTGGTATTGTAAAAGGCAAATGAGGCCCGAACAGTGCCTGGAATTTGGTAGAAATCCATGAGGGGTTGGGTGCAGTGGTGACCTGTGCGAACTGCAATGCCTTGCTTGTCTAGGAGTGTGCCGATGTCGAATGGATGCATGTGGTCTATGGTAAACGAAACCACACTCGTTTTGTTCTTGGCCTCGCCAATGATGTGCAGGCCTTCAAAAGTATCTAAGATGCCTTGTGCATACTTGGTGAGTTCGAGTTCGTGAGCGGCAGCGGCTTGCATGTCTATGCTTTGTAGAAATGAGATGGCGCTACCGAGGCCAATGGCGCCAGCAATGTGTGGCGTGCCAGCTTCGAATTTGAGCGGAAGGGTGTTGTAGGTAGTGCGTTCAAAGGTGACTTTGGAGATCATGTCGCCACCACCTTGATACGGCGGCATGCTGTCGAGGAGTTCTTCTTTGCCGTATAGGATGCCAATGCCCGTTGGGCCGAATACTTTGTGACCAGAAAAAGTGTAGAAATCACAATTGAGTTCTTTGACGTCAATGGAGAGGTGCTGGATACTTTGCGCGCCGTCGAGCAAGACTTTGGCGCCAACTTTGTGCGCTTTTTCGATGAGCTCTTTGACGGGGTTAATGGTGCCGAGAGTGTTGGAAATGTGCGTAATGGCCAGCAATTTGGTGCGTTCAGAGAGCAGTTCTTCAAATGCATACAGGTCGAGCTCTCCTTTTTTAGAAATCGGGATGACGCGTAGCGTGCAGCCTTTGCGTTCGCACAATAATTGCCAAGGAACAATATTGGAGTGGTGCTCCATGGCGGAAATCAGGATTTCGTCGCCGGGTTTGAGGCGCTCACCAAACGAGTAAGCAACCAGGTTGATGCCATCCGTAGTGCCTTTGGTAAAGATGATTTCTTCGGGGGCCTTTGCGCCGATGTAGTGCTGTATGGTTCGGCGTGCGGCTTCGTAAGCGCTTGTGGCCTGCTGGCTAAGGTAGTGCACGCCGCGATGGATATTCGCGTTTTCTAGTGCGTAATATTGTTGGAGGGTGTCGAGTACGACCTGCGGTTTTTGGGAGGTGGCGCCGTTGTCAAAATAGATGAGCTGTTTTCCGTATACTTTTTGGCGCAGGGCCGGAAAAAGCTCGCGGATCGCTGAAACGGAAAACGTTGTTGGATGCATACTTTTGATTTTGGTACAAAAGTACGGATTTTCACTATTTTGAATGGTTCTAAAGAAGCAAAATAATCGAAAACTTTTTTGTCAAACTTGCTTTTATTTGGCGGTGAGTTCCACGAACGGAATTAAGATTTCTTCTAGAGAAATGCCTCCGTGCTGGAAGGTATGGCCATAGTAGTTCACGAAGTGGTTGTAGTTATTCGGATACACAAAGAAGTCTTGCTCTCGGGCAAAAACAAACTCGGCAGATAGCTTGAGTTTGGGTAGTTGTGCTTCTTGTGGATTTTTGACCACGAATACTTCCTTAGCATCGTAGCTCAGGCCACGGCCCGCTTTGTAGCGGAGGTTGGAATTCGTGTTGCGCTCTCCGACAATTCGAACGGGCTTGGTCACTTTAATGGTTCCGTGGTCTGTCGTAATGATGAGCTTGTGCCCGGCCTCTGCAATTTTTTTGAGGATATCGAGTAGCGGAGAATGCTCTAACCAGCTTGTGGTAATAGAGCGGTAAGCAGCTTCGTTGTCGGCGAGTTCGCGGATGACCTCCATTTCGGTTCGGGCATGGGAGAGCATGTCTACAAAATTGTAAACGATAAAGTTGACATCGTTGTCTTTCCATTGGTGGAATTGATCGCCAAGTTTTTTGCCCGCCTCCACGTTGGTAATTTTATTGTAAGACCACTTGACGTTCTTGCCTAGACGCTTGAGTTGCGCTTCTAAGAAATCTTTTTCGTGCATGTTTTTACCGCCTTCGTCGTCTTCGTTTTTCCAGAGGGTAGGGAAGCGGCGCTCAATTTCTGATGGGAGTAATCCGGCGAAGAAAGCATTGCGCGCATAATGCGTTGCGGTAGGTAAGATCGAGAAGACGATGTCCTCTTTTTCCTTTTGAAAATAACGCCCAACAATTCCTTCAATGGTTTTCCATTGGTCAAAACGGAGGTTGTCGATGACCAAAACCGCAAGTTTCTCTTTACCGATGAGCGGTGCAATGCGGTCTTTGATGAGCGTGTGGATCATAGTGGGGGCATCGGGGTCACCGCTGGTCCAGTCTAAGTAGTTGTCTTCGATGAAGTCACAGAAAAGTTTATTGGCTTCTTTCTTTTGCATCTCAAAGATTTCGCGCATGCCGGTGTCTTCAATGTTGTCTAGTTGGAGTTCCCAGAAAACAAGTTTGGTATAGAGTTCTTTCCATTCTTCGGCATCGAGGCGACCAGACAGTTGCATGCCGAGTTGGCGAAACTCTTGTTGGTAGCTCGCATTGGTTTTCTGACTAATGAGCTTGCTGTGGTCGAGGTTTTTTTTGATGCTCAGCAAGATTTGATTGGGGTTGACGGGCTTGATGAGGTAGTCGGCTATTTTGGAGCCAATCGCTTCTTCCATGATGTGTTCTTCCTCGCTTTTGGTGATCATGACGACCGGTACCAAGGCTTTTTGTTCTTTGATCTGGGCTAAGGTTTCAAGCCCACTAAGGCCTGGCATGTTTTCGTCGAGGAATATAATATCAAAATGCTGGGCAAGCGCTTTTTCAATGGCATCTTGGCCATTGGTAGCGGTTTCTACTTGGTAGCCTTTTGATTCCAAAAACAGCACGTGTGGCTTGAGTAGTTCGATTTCGTCGTCGGCCCAAAGAATTTTACCTTGCATATGTCTTATTTTTAATAGCTTTGATTGAATTTTTAAAGTTAGCAACTTGCCAGCGAATACAAGCCCCAACAACAAGAAGAAAATCATTAACGACCCGATCTATGGTTTTATTTCTTTACCGCACGAAATTATTTTCGATATCCTCGAACATCCTTATTTGCAACGCCTGCGCCGCATCCAGCAGTTAGGGCTCAGTCATTTGGTTTACCCTGGTGCCAATCACACCCGTTTTCATCACGTCTTGGGCGCCATGCACCTCATGACCCAGGCGGTCAATAGCATTCGTCGCAAAGGACATCCGATCAGCGAGGAAGAAGAACGCGCCGTTTGTTTGGCCATTTTACTGCATGATATCGGCCATGGCCCGTTTAGCCATGCTTTGGAATACGACATCGTTTGCGGCGTCAGTCACGAAGAAATTTCCGCCTATTTTATTGCCGAACTTTCCGTCGAGTATGGACAAGACCTCGCATTGGCTTTAGAAATTTTCAAAAACGACTACCACAGACCTTTTCTGCACGAGCTTGTCTCTAGCCAACTCGATATGGACCGTCTCGACTACCTCAACCGCGACAGCTTTTACTCTGGCGTTTCTGAAGGCGTCATTGGCAGCGAACGCCTCATCGAAATGCTGAATGTCCACGAAGGGCATTTGGTCCTCGAAGAAAAGGGGATTTACTCCGTGGAAAAGTTTATTGTGGCGCGCAGACTCATGTATTGGCAGGTCTACCTGCACAAAACGGTTGTAGCCGCCGAGTTTATGCTCATCCATGCCCTGCGCAGGGCCAAAGAATTGGTCAAGGACGGCACGCCATTGTTTGCAAGCCCATCCTTGCATTTCTTTTTATCACAAGACATCAAAAGCGAGCATTTTGAGCGCGACCCGATGGTGCTGACGCACTTTGCGCGCCTCGATGACTACGATATCTGGGGAGCCATCAAGGTGTGGCAATTTGCACCCGATTATATTTTAGCCACACTTTGTTCGGGCTTGGTCAATCGCCAATTATTCAAAATAGAGATTTCCAAGACACCTTTTAGTGCGGAGCGCATTGCGCAAGTGCAACAGCGCATCAGAGAAGAGCACCAACTCTCTGAGCAGGAGTTGCCCTACTTTATTTATGCAGATACCCTCAGCAACAAAGCGTACAACGAGCAAAAACACAACATCAATTTACTGCTCAAAAACGGCAGCATTTTGGAGTTGTCGAAAGCTTCGGACAACCTGAACATTTCAGCTTTGTCTACGCCAGTAGAAAAGTACTTTTTGTGTTACCCGCGCTAGATTGTTGCGCCTTACTTGATGATCACCGTTTTATTGAGCACCGCAGAAGTAGGAATCGTGATGAGGTGACCTTCTGCAGACCTGATGTACATGAAGAAAAAACTCAAGTCGATGAGCTCGCCCTCCACGTCGAATTCTTTGTCGTAAATGCGCAGCGTTTCACCTATTTTGAGGGGGTGATTGAAATAGAGGATCAAACTTGCAGTGATGTTGGAAAGGATGGACCAATTGGCAAAAAAGGCAATGCCAATAACGGTAATGGTGGACGTAAAGAAGACCAATAGATCTTTGGTTTCTATGTTCCAGATTGCGGCAATGATCAGAATAAAGAAAATCGACAAGAAGAGATTGATGATGCGTATCGAAACGCGTTTTCTTTTGATGTCGCCCTCAAACTTGGTTAAAAACCGAGTGACTGCTTTGCCTGCAAATACCCGAATCAGCAGCGTGAAAGCGAGTAAGACCAAAGATTTGATGCTATATTGATAAAAGTCTTCCATAAAATGACATTGAATAGATGAACGCGTCTTATTTTTTATTTTTCTTGGCTAATTCCCAATAGTTATCTAAGATTTCTAAGGTTTGATCCTGGACTAACAATCCTTCTTTTGCGAGCAAACGCTCCATTTCTTGAAAGCGCCAGATGAATTTTTGGTTGGTCTGAGCCAACGCATTTTCAGGCGAGATGTTCAAAAAGCGCGCATAGTTGACAAGCGAAAAAAGCACGTCGCCAAATTCAGCTTCCACTTGATCGCTGTTTTTGTCAATTTCTGCTTTGAGTTCGGCGAGTTCTTCTTGTACTTTGCCCCAAACATCTTCGGCATTGTCGAATTCAAAACCAACGCCTTTCACTTTTTCTTGAATGCGAGTGGCTTTGACCAGTGCGGGTAGGGAGGCCGGCACCCCCTCTAAAACCGATTTTTTGCCTTCTTTGAGTTTGAGTTTTTCCCAGTTGGCTTTGACGGTATCTTCGTCTTCTGCTTTGGTGTCACCGTAGATATGCGGGTGTCGGTAGATGAGTTTGTCACAGATTTTATTCAAGACGCTCTCCACGTCGAATAAGCCTTGCTCACTGCCTATTTTGCTGTAGAAAACCAGGTGTAAGAATAAATCGCCTAGTTCTCCTTCGAGGCTTTTGTAGTCTTTGTCGGTGATCGCATCGGCCATTTCGTAGGTTTCTTCGATGGTGAGGTTGCGCAAGGTTTCAAAGGTTTGTTTTTGATCCCAGGGGCAGCGCTCTCGGAGTTCGTCCATGATTTGGAGCAGGCGAGAAAAGGCAATTAATCTTGAGTCCATTTTGCAAAGTTAGCAGTTGCAACGAGCTTTTCATTAATTTTGATCATGCGTCCGATTTACTTTTTGTTCCTCGCCATGTGCCTGGGTTTCAAAACCTACGCCCAACCGGGTTTTGAATACCGCCAAAAGCTTGGGTTCTTACTCGCTCACCGCGGCCTAATGGCTCATTTGCCTCAAGCACCAGCAATTGCCGGCGAGTTTTCTTACATTTATAGAACATCCAATAAAAAGCCTTGGCATGAAAGCTACAGGCAACCACTCGTTGGCGGAACCCTCTTTTTTGGGTCGGTGGGCAATAACCAGATTTTAGGGCATTTTACTGGTCTGTATGGTTTTGTCGAATTGCCAATTGTCAAGCGCAAACATTATCGCCTCGATTTCAAGTTTGCAACGGGTTTGGGTTATACCAATAAACCATTTGACCCCGAACTCAATCCAGAAAATGTGGCGATTGGCTCACGCGTCAACGCCATGATGTGCTTTGCCTTCAAGCAAAGTTGGCGTTTTGAAAACTACGCCTTGACGTTCGGTATCGACATGACTCATTTTTCCAATGCGAGCTACCAAATGCCCAATCTCGGTGTCAATGTTCCGTATCTTTCGCTCGGAGTTCAGAAGTTCATGCCGAATGCACGCAAAGAAAAGCTACCAACTGTGCTCGAACGACCCCATTTCACTTACGGTTTCAGTGCTATTGTCAGTGCAAAAGAAATGAATCCGAAAGGAGTAGGGCGTTATCCTGTTTTTGCCGCCGCGCTCTTTGCGCGCAAGTACTTGAGTCCCAAAGCAGGTTTGGAAGCTTCTGTAGATGTCATTTACAAAACGAGTTTGCTTTCGCATCCGAGTTATCCTCAGGCCGCGGGGCTAGATCCGCTGCAAATCGGTGTCTTTATAGGTTACGTACAACCTTTTGACCGCTTGCATTTTATATATGGTGTCGGAACTTATCTGAGAGATGTCCTGCAACCAGACGAGCCTATTTACATTCGCTTGGGTAGCCGATATGCGGTTCGTCCCAACCTCGATGCCTTCGCCACCTTAAAAACACACTATGCCAAAGCCGACTACATGGAACTTGGTTTAGCTTATCATTTCAAATAATGCAAAAGCTATTTTACTTATTGTTGTTCATTGGTGTTTTTGCTTGCCAAAAAGCACCTGAGCGCAGCTGTTGGAAAGGTGCAGGTGTCAAAGAAATAGTTCAAATACCGCTAGGAATATTTAGCCATCTGCACGTTCACCCACATGTAGAGGTGGTGCTCGTGCAAGATTCGCTCAATTACGTCGAGTGGTTGGCAGGAAAAAATTTGCAATCTTTTCTGACTGCGACCATCGAAAACGACACACTACAACTACGCAATCAGAACCGTTGCCGTTTTTTACGCTATCGCAATGGCGAGGTGAGGGCCGTTGTACATTTTACATCTTTGAAAGAACTTCACCTCGACAATAGCGAAACAGTGTACACCTATACCAAGTGGACCCAAGAGGACTTACTTATCTTTCTCAAAGAAGGCGTGGGAAAAGTCAATTTAATGCTCGATGCTCAAAAGGTAACAGTACGCAACAACTACGGTTGGCAAACGCTGCGGCTTTCGGGTACAGCAGTTTCACTTTTTGTAGATTTAGATGGCTCCGCTGCACTTGAAGCACCCGCTTTGCAAGTGCAAGATTCCGTCACCTTTCGCAGTAACTCACCACTGTCAAGTTGGTTGCGCGCCGATCAAATCAAGCTCAAGGCGCAGCTTTACGGCGAGGGAAATTTATACTATTCCGGCACACCGCTCCTGATTTTAAAATCTGAATATGGGAATGGCAAAGTCTACCCTAAATAATGATCGGAACATGATGTTGGATCGCATGCGTTGTTTTTACCTCTTTATTCTTTTACTTCCTCATTCTTTGCAGGCACAATTTTCAATTGCAGGCACCTACGACGGCTATGCCGCACTATCAAAAAAAGGGATGTCCCATTTGCCGTTCATGGTCTCGCATGCCAAATTGGGGGCGTATGATATCAATTTGCTCGAAATCGAATTGGCATACAGCAAAAACCAACTGAAATTCCAATTTTCTCCCGCAATTGGTTCTTACATGCAAAACAATTATGCAGCAGAAATTCCTTACCGTAGGTTGATGTATGAGTCCTACCTTCAATATGAAAGAGGAAAAAGTGCACTTGCCTTTGGTACTTTTAGTTCACCATATACCCAAGAAACACCCCGGGCCGTAGATCAGCTTTCTCCATCTCGGAGTTTGGCTGCGGAGTACGTACCCTATTATGTATCAGGTTTGCGTTGGTCTCAGCAGTGGACAACCAAGTTCAGGTCTCAACTTTTCCTGACCAATGGTTGGCAAAGGCTCGCTTTTTCGGGTGTAAGGCCGAGCTTGGGGCTGTTGCTGCAATGGGAATTCAAGAAGTGGAAATGGAATTGGAGTCATTTTTATGGTGATGTCTCAGCGATGGGCAAACTGAGTCCGGAGGTAGGCCTCAACCGTTGGCGCTTTTTTCAGGAATTCAATGGTTCTTTTCAATACAATGCCTGGACCTTCCAGTCTTGTGCGTATGCGGGGGCCCAGAAGCGCAACGGAGACGCCCAACTGAAGTGGTGGGGGCAAGCCAATCTTCAAGCATCTTATGCGCTGAATCCAAAATTGAGCACTTTTTCGCGAGCAGAGGTCTTTTACGATCCAGAGCAGGTGGTTTTCAATCATGATGCCGGAGCATTTGGTTCTGTTTCAGTAGGCTGGATGCAACAATTGGGCTCGGTATTGCAAGTCGGACAAGAGTTTCGGTATTTTCGAGGTAAACACAGCAATATCCCTGTTTTGTACAGCTTTTTGCGCCTAAAATTTTAGTATTTTTGGGCTTTAACTCAGTCCATGAAAATCCTTTCTTTTAATGTCAACGGCATACGCGCAGTTGTTGGCAAAAGCTTCATTTCCGATATGCAAGCCCAAGCACCCGACGTCATTTGCTTGCAAGAAACCAAAGCTACTCCAGAGCAAGTTGCAGCAGCAGTTGAGCCACTCACGGGCTACCAAGTGTACGCCAATTCCGCAGAGAGAAAAGGATACTCAGGGACAGCCATCCTCACTAAAATTGCGCCCCTTTCCGTCACCTACGATATCGGCATGTCAGACCACGACGACGAAGGCCGCGTCATTTGCGCCGAATTCGACCATTTTTACCTCGTCACGGTTTATGTGCCCAATTCTGGCAGTGAACTACTGCGTTTAGGCTACCGCCAAACCTGGGATGCCGCCTTTTTAAGTTATCTTCAAAATTTGGAGCGACAAAAACCTGTTGTGGTTTGCGGTGATTTCAATGTTGCGCATCAGGCCAATGACCTCGCTCGCCCCAAAGAGAACTACAACAAAGCAGCGGGCTACATGCAAGAAGAAATAGACGGCATGAACGCTTTTGCAGCAGCTGGTCTTTTGGATACTTTTCGCACCATGCACCCAGATCAAGTAAAGTACTCTTGGTGGAGCTACCGCGCAGGCGCTAGAGAAAAAAATGTGGGCTGGCGCATCGATTATTTCTTGGTCAGCAAAGTGTTTTTACCTCAAGTTAAAGAAGCCTTCATTCTCAATGACGTTTTTGGGTCAGATCACTGCCCAGTTGGTGTGGTACTCGCTTAATTTCTCAAATGCAGCACCTCAAAGACACATTTAAACACAAGGGGCGTCGCCGACAGCTCATCGAAGAATTAGCCCAAATGGGGATTCAAGATGAACGCATCCTCGCTGCTTTCGACGCCATTCCTCGCCATTATTTCCTGGATCTTGCCTTTGACGAACAAGCCTACACCAACATGGCTTTTCAGATAGGATCAGGCCAGACCATCTCGCATCCATATACGGTCGCTTTTCAAACGGCATTGTTGCAGCTCGAAAAAGGGATGAAAATCCTTGAAATTGGCACCGGATCCGGATTTCAGACCTGTATCCTTTGCCAGCTCGGAGCTCGGGTTTATTCCATTGAACGCCATCAGCCCCTGCATGCCAAAGCCAAACAAATGCTATCTTTTTTCAAATTGAACGCCAATTTAACATTTGGAGATGGTTACAAAGGAAACCGTGTTTACGCTCCCTACGACCGCATTTTAGTGACTTGCGGCGCCCCAGAAATCCCACAAATCTTATTCGAGCAGCTCAAAGAAGGGGGCATTATGGTGATCCCAGTAGGCGAAGGCGCGGAACAAAAAATGCTTAAAATCCACAAAACTACCGCCACTGATTTTACTTCGGAAGAATTTGGTACTTTTAAATTTGTGCCAATGTTAGAACGCACTGTAAATAAATAATATGCAAGTTTTACTGATCGATGACGAACGTGCCATTCGTCGAGCCTTACGAGAAATATTAGAATTTGAAGCCTGTAGTGTCGATGAAGCAGAAAACGGCGCCCAAGCCTTAGCCCAAATCAAAACCAAAACATACGATTTGATCTTTTCGGATATCAAAATGCCACAAATGGATGGCCTCGAACTCCTCGATCAAATCTTGGCGTTGGGCATCGAGACGCCAGTGATCATGATTTCAGGGCACGGAACGGTAGAAACTGCTGTTGGCGCCATCAAAAAAGGAGCTTTTGATTTCATCGAAAAACCCCTTGACCTCAACCGCATTTTAGTACTGCTTCGTCAAGTGAAAGACCGCAATTTGTTGGTTCAAGAAACCAAGCAACTCAAGCAAGTGGTCAAAAAAATCAAGGGTTCTGCTATTATCGGTGCTAGCCCTGAAATCGAAGCGATCAAAACAATGATCGAAAAAGTAGCGCCTTCAGATGCCCGCGTGCTCATTACGGGCGGCAATGGTTCCGGTAAAGAACTTGTGGCGCGCTCCTTGCACGAGCTTTCTAACCGCAGCAAAATGCCTTTTATTGAGGTCAATTGTGCTGCAATCCCTACTGAACTCATCGAGAGCGAACTCTTTGGACACGAAAAAGGTGCCTTTACGTCGGCCGTCAAAGACCGCAAAGGTAAATTTGAGTTGGCCTCTGGTGGCACGCTTTTTTTAGACGAAATTGGCGATATGTCGCTATCTGCTCAAGCCAAAGTGCTCCGTGCCTTACAAGAAAACGTGATTCAGCGCGTAGGCGGCGAGAAAGACCTCAAAGTAGATTGTCGGGTGCTCGCCGCAACCAACAAAGACCTCCGCGAAGAGATCAAAGCGGGTCGCTTTCGCGAAGACTTATACCATCGTTTGGCGGTCATCCTGATTCACGTCCCTGCGCTCAACGAGCGCAGATCAGATATTCCAATGCTCGCCGAGCACTTCATCCAACTCGTTTGTACAGACCACGGCATTGCTCCTAAAACCATTGAGCCAGCAGCCCTTGCTGCCTTGCAAGCTCTCAACTGGACTGGCAACATCAGAGAATTGCGCAACATCATTGAGCGCCTCATCATCTTATCAGATCAGTGCATCAGTGCAGCCGATGTCCAGCGCTATGCCAATCCGAGCAATTAATTCGTAAATTCATCTCAAATTTTTAGCATGAAACTGTCTTTCAAATCTTTTTTACCGCACCTCGTTGCCTTGGTCCTTTTTGTGGTATTGCCATCCATCTATTTTTCACCACTTTTTGATGGTTACGCACTCAAGCAAAGTGATATCCGTCAATTCCAAGGAATGTCCAAAGAAATTTTCGATTACAAACTCAGCCACAACAACGAGCAACCTTATTGGACCAACGCCATGTTCTCAGGTATGCCGGCCTATCAAATTTCCGTGGAGCAGAATGCCAATTGGCTCACCAAAGTAGACCAACTCATCAAATTGGGCTTGCCGCGCCCTGTTGGTATCTTGTTCATCTCAATGCTCGGGTTTTACATTTTAGGGCTTTGCTTGCGCATCAATCCGTGGTTGGCCATGATTGGCGCCATTGGCTACGGTTTCTCTACGATCAATATTTTATATCTCGGAGCGGGCCATATGTCAAAAGTCAATTCAATTGCCTACATGGCGCCAGCGCTGGGAGGGTTGCTTCTTGCTTTTAGAGGCCGATGGTTATTAGGTTCTGCTGTTTTTGCCTTGTTTTTAGGTCTCAATATTACGGCCAATCACCTCCAAATGACCTATTACTTGGCCTTTATTTTAGGCGCTGTGGCAGTGGCAGAAGTGCTCCGTTTGCTCTTGGCAAAGGAATGGAAGCCCCTCGGTTTTTCAATTGCGGGTTTGGCAGTTGCGAGTATATTGGCGCTACTTGCCAATGCTGGCTTGCTCTTTAGCACTCAGGAATACAGTAAATTCACCACGCGCGGAACCTCCGAACTCACCATTAAGCCTAAAGATGGCGGTTCTCAGGCTAAGGAGGGGCTCAACAAAGATTACATTTTAGAATACAATTACGGCAAACGCGAATTGCTCTCGATCTATGCACCAAACGCCAAGGGTGGCAAAGGAGACCTCATAGCCAATGACCCTGATGCTTTGGTCGATACAGACCCAACCTATGCAGAACAAGTAGGACAAATGAATCATTATTGGGGAGGCCAGCGCATGAGCGGTGGGGCCTTCTATTTTGGAGTCGTGATGCTTGTATTTTTCTTATTAGGTCTTGTTTTTGTCAAAGACGTATTGCGCTGGCCATTTATCGCGTTGAGCGTTTTAGTCTTGTATTTGGCGTCCAACCAAATGAACGCGTTCAATGATTTCTTTATCCATCAATTCCCGATGTACAACAAATTCCGCGATTCCAAAATGCTTTTGGTCTTATGGCAAATCATGGTACCCACTATGGGCTTGCTCTTTTTAGACAAACTTGTCAAAAATGAAGGCTTATGGGGTCAAAAGAAATATTGGTATGGTGTCATGGGAGGTCTGCTTCTCATTGCTGTCATGCTCGTGGCCAGCCCTAGCTTGTCGGGTAGCTTCATGACCACAGATGAAGTCAAGCAATTTGCCGAAGCCTCCAAACAAGCCAAAGATGCGAGTCAGACTGCATTTTACCAAGGCATGAGACAGGCTTTGGTCGATGCACGTATCGCCATTTACAAGGCAGACATGCAGCGTTCGTTGTTCTTGGTGATTTTAGCCTTGGGCGTGGTGGTGCTCTTCTTGCGCACCAAACTGAACCGCATGGCAATTGTTGCCATATCCGGCATATTGGTATTGGCTGATCAAATGAGTGTGGCCAAGCGCTACCTCAACAACGATGACAGCACAGGTACCTATCAGTCTTATCAAACCCTCGACGAAGCAAGTGTTCCTTATGCGGTTTCACCTGCCGACATGAGCATCTTAAAGCAAGAAAAGCCAAATGCTGCGCTTGCACAAAAATTGACCACGGCCTACGCAGATTTTGATTACTACAAGAACCTCACGGATCAAAACACACTCAACGCTTATGCCGCGTTTGGTGCGCTCAATTTATCGAGCAACTACCGCGTGCTCAACGTAAATGGTACTATGGCCGAGACCAACACCAGTTTCTTCCACAAAAGTTTAGGGGGGTATCACGGTGCCAAACTCAAACGCTACCAAGAATTCGTTGATTTTCATTTCCCAGCAGCAGCGCAAGCGCTCAGTGCGGCAGTGAATACGGCCAAAAATGCGAAGTTCAGAACGCTCGCCTTGCCTGTAGACATGAGTCAAGAACAAGCGCAGCAAATTTTCGATACCATCAGTGTGAACAGTATTGCTCTTGGTGCTGAAGCTGAGTACTTAAATATGCTCAATACGAAATACATCATTCTCAAGCCCGAGCAGCCCGCTCTATTGAATACCAATGCCAATGGGCCTGCTTGGTTTGTTTCAGACGTCAAAATGGTGAAAGACGCCAATCAAGAGATTTTAGCTTCTGGTTCAAAAGCACTTTTGGATAGCAAAAAACAAGCGGTTGTGCATCGTGAATTCAAGGCGCAGCTCAATGGCCTCGGACAAGATTCCAATGCGACAATCAAACTGTTGAACTACGACCCTTCTGAATTGCGTTATGCCTCCAACTCAAAAGCAAAGCAATTGGCAGTGTTCAGTGAAATCTACTATCCAGCGGGTTGGAACTGCTACATCGATGGCAGAAAACCCGTACCAACCATCAGGGCAAATTATTTACTCAGAGCGGTTGTGGTGCCTGCTGGTAAGCATGAAATTGTTTGGAAGTTTGAACCAATCAGTGTGCAATCTGGCAATACCATGGCAACCCTTGGTTCTGGTTTATTGCTCCTCGGATTCTTGATTTCGCTTTGGTTTACTTATAAGCGCGCAGTTCGTCAAGCGCCCGAACCCCAAAACTAGTATTGTGCCAGGCACGCTTGAGTTGCTTGTTGTCAAATAGTAAATAACTCGGAAACACACCTTCAGCTGCTAGCATCCAGCGCGTGGCGTCAATTCCACTTTGGATGCCAATGCGGCGGTCTAGGTTTTTTCTAAAAATGCGCACAGATTCAGGGTCATCAGAAATGAAATAATAAACAATCTGCAACTTTTTGTTTTGCAGCGCTAAGCGATTCATTTCTGAAGTTGTTTGTGCACAATAAGGGCAACCGGGCAACACGACTACCGCGAGTGTCGTTTTGGAAGGAAGCTTTTCAGGCAGTATTTTGGGAATATAGGCTGTATTGTAAATGTCGGGCTGATAGATGGGGTAAAAGAAAAAATACAGGCCAAAAGGCAAACTGCAAACGACAGTTAAAACAAGGATTTTGAGCCACCATCTGAAAACTACCTTTACCCAAATTCGGAATAAAAGCAAGCCAAGTAGCAAGCAAATGACATACGGGAGATACTTGGCAAGTGTCCAGCTGAAGCCTAAATTGAGTAAGAAGTCTTCAAAAAAATTAGTCATGTCAGTTTAAGCACAATGTGTTTCTAAAAGCTGGTGCATTTTTTTGGCGAGTTCTGCCCTTGAATAAGGAAGCAGTGTTTCTTTTCTGTTCGGTTTTGTGTCACACAGCGCCATCACTTTTGACCAAGGAACTGCCGTTTCGAACGGAACCATCAAAGTTCCTTCTTGTTCGTTTAAAATCGCAGCAGCATCGCCGTCTGCTGGGCCAATGGCCAAAATGGGTTGTTCACTCGCGAGATATTCGAAAACTTTTCCTGTGACGATTCCTTTTTGACTTTTGACATTGTTGAGTGGCAAAAGCAATAAGCTACAAGATGCCAGTTCCTCAATCACTTTTTCATGCGGAACAAAAGTTTCGAAATGGGTGTAGGATGTCAAGTGAAAGCGCTCTAAATCATGGAGCACACTGGCATCTAAAGCGCCAATCAGGCGAATGCGCAGCTGTTTTGCAACGTTTGGATTTTGCTCAACAAAAGCCGCAAGGCTCTCCCAGAGTGCACTGGGGTTGCGGTCTTTGTTGATCGAACCGGTGTGTAGGATCGTAAAGTGAGGATCAGGTTGTTTGACAAAACTTTGAAAATCAGAAGGTGCAAAGCCATTTGAAATCAGGTGGACTGTTCTTTGGGCCAGCTTTTCCATTTGCGTTTGCATGTCCCGACTCACGACCACAAGTTCATCCGCTTCTTGGAAAATACTTTGCTCAAGGCGTTTGTGTAAGCCAAGGCCCCATTTGGTGAGTGGGAGCTGTTCAAACCAATCGATTTGCGTCCAAGGATCGCGAAAATCGGCAATCCAAGGGAGTTTGGTTTGGCGTTTAAGACCACGTGCAATAAGATGCAGTGAATGTGGTGGCCCTGTTGAAATGATTGCAGCTACTGGGTTTTCTTGGAGGTATTTTTTAAGGAAGCGCACAGAAGGGCCAATCCAGGCCATTTTGGCATCTGGGATGAACACATTGGCCCGCAACCACATGGCGCCTTTTTGTAGCCAGGAGGTTTTGGATTTCGAATTTTCTTGTAAAAAACCGGTATGAAGCTGTTTGCCTTTTTTGCCACTTAGGCTTTTGTAGGCACTGGTGGGTTCCCAAATTTTGCGTTGGAGTACAGTAGTTTTGGGCCCAACGAGCGCACTGAGTTTTGGATCTTGAACGGGTGCTTCGGGATTGAGGGGCGTATAAATAATGGGTTCCCATCCTAATTCTTCCAGATACCTACTAAAATGCAGCCAGCGTTGAACGCCAGTGCCGCCACTGGGAGGCCAGTAGTAGGTAAGGATCAGAACTTTTTTATTCGCCACTCAGTTTATTTTGTAGTGCTTGGAGCGCTGCATCAAGGCCCGCAGGGTTTTTGCCGCCTGCCGTTGCAAAGGCAGCTTGCCCGCCACCACCACCCTGAATGAGCGGCGAAACTTCGCGGATCCATTGTGCGGCATTCCAGTTGTTTTGAGCGGCAAGTGCTTCGTCGATAATGACGGTGAGCCCGCATTTGTCTGCGTCTTTGTGTGCGAGAACACCCACAAAAGGTGCAAATTCTTGGCGCAATTGAAAGAGGATGTCTTTGGCGCTTGCGGCGTCGGTTTGGATCTCTTTGAACAAGAAGTGCAGGCCGTCTTTGTTTTGAACTTCTATTTTGAGTTCGTTCTTGAGGGCTTGCGCTTGCAGTTTGGCAAACTTTTCAATCTCCTTGCCCAGCGCAGTATTTTTTTGCTGCAACTCTTCAATGGCTTTGACGATGTCGGCCGGTTTTTTGAGTAAAGCCTCGATTTGCTCGAGTTGGGCTGCCTTATCTTTGTAGTAAGACATAGCGGCGTCTCCGGTAATGGCTTCGATGCGGCGTATTCCCGCTGCAACCGCGCTTTCTGCGACCAATTTAAATACGCCAATTTGGTTGGTGTTGGCGACGTGAATGCCACCACAAAGTTCGATAGAAGGGCCAAATTCAATGACGCGAACGGTGTCGCCGTATTTTTCACCGAATAAAGCCATGGCCCCTTTTTGCTTGGCGCTTTCGATGTCGAGGGCGCGGTTTTCTACAAGTGCTTGTGCTTCTTGAATGGCGCTGTTCACCATGTTTTCAATGGCCAGCAATTGTTCGTCGGTCACTTTAGAAAAATGCGAGAAGTCAAAGCGCAGGCCTTTGTCTGAAACCAAAGAGCCCTTTTGCTCAACATGCGTACCTAAAATGCTGCGCAAGGCGTGATGGAGTAGGTGCGTGGCGCTGTGGTTTTTGGCCGTTTGTTGTTGCTTGACTAGATCGATGCGGGCTTCAAAAGTGGCGTCGAGTTGGCTAGGTAATTCGGTGCTGAGGTGCACAATCAGGTTGTTCTCCTTTTTGGTATCGAAAATGTGGATGCTTTCGCTGCCATTTTGCAAGACGCCGCTGTCGCCAATTTGGCCGCCGCCTTCTGCGTAAAAAGGCGTTTGGTCCAGCACTAGTTGGTAAAATGCTTTTCCTTTTTGACTTACTTTTCTGTATTTGATGAGCTTGACGCTTGCCGTTTTGTCATCGTAACCAATGAATTGGGTAGTGACATCAGGGTTGACTTGTTGCCAGTCGTCGGTTTCAATGCTGGTGGCTGCGCGCGAGCGGTCTTTTTGTATTTGGAGTTCTTGCTGAAAACCTGCTTCATCTACCTCGAGTTCGTTTTCACGGGCAATGAGCGAGGTGAGGTCTAGCGGAAAGCCGTAGGTGTCGTAGAGTTCAAATACAGCTTTACCATCGAGTTGCTTGGCGCCTTGTGCTTTGACACTCACAATGAGGTCGTCTATGCGCTTGATGCCGAGTTCTAAGGTTCTGAAAAAGCTGAGTTCTTCTTCTTTGATCACTTTAAAAATGAGCTCTTTTTGACTGATGAGTTCGGTGTAAGGGTTGCCCATGAGGTTGGTGAGTACCATGGCGAGGTCGCAGAGAAAAGGTTCTTTGAGCCCCAGGGTTTGGTAACCATAGCGAACTGCTCGGCGTAAAATGCGGCGAATGACATAACCTGCGCCGTTGTTGGCAGGTAATTGGCCGTCGGCAATAGAGAAGGCAATGGTGCGCACGTGGTCGGCAATGACGCGCAGTGCAATATCGGTAGTTTCTGCTTTTTTGTAAGGCACACCGCAAACCTGAACCATGTGCTGGATGAGTGTCTGAAATAAGTCGGTGTCGTAGTTGGATTGTTTGCCTTGAAGTGCCATTGCCAAACGCTCGAGGCCCATACCGGTGTCGACATGCTTCGAAGGGAGCGGCTCTAGGCTGCCATCTGCCTTGCGGTTGAACTCCATGAAAACGTTGTTCCAGATTTCAATGACTTGCGGGTGATCTGCATTGACCCAATTGCGGCCATCGCCTTGTGCGCGCTCTTCGGGGCTGCGCAAGTCGACGTGGATTTCGGTGCAAGGGCCACAAGGGCCGGTGTCGCCCATTTCCCAGAAATTGTCTTTTTTTGATGCGAGAATGATGCGGTCTTCGGCTATGTATTTTTTCCAGATGTTGAAGCTCTCGGTATCTTGAGCCACGCCGTCTTTGGCATCGCCTTCAAAAACCGTGACGTAGAGTTGGTCTATAGGAATTTTGTAAACCGTAGTGAGCAATTCCCAAGCCCAGCCAATGGCTTCTTCTTTGAAATAATCACCAAAAGACCAATTGCCCAACATTTCGAACATAGTGTGGTGGTAGGTATCTACGCCCACTTCTTCGAGGTCGTTGTGTTTACCAGAAACGCGCAAGCACTTTTGGGAGTTGGCCACACGGCGGTTGGCAGGCACTTGATAACCCAAGAAAAAATCCTTGAATTGGTTCATGCCGGCGTTGGTGAACATCAGGGTAGGATCGTTCTTGACCACCATCGGGGCAGAAGGAACGATTTGGTGTCCTTTACTTTCAAAAAAGTCGAAAAATTGTTGGCGTATAGCTGAAACGGTCATGTGTATTTACTGAAGCTACAAATTTAGAAAAATGCGCCGAGCTTCGCGTATCTTTGTACAAATACAAGTCAAATGGAATTCATTTCACCAGAATTACAACAATATGTCACCGAGCATAGCTCAGCCGTTTCTCCTTTGCTCAGCCAAATTGATCGTGAAACGCATTTAGAGGTCTTGCAGCCGCGCATGCTCAGCGGTCATTTTCAGGGGCGCGTGCTCAGCATGCTTGCTCAACTGCTGAAACCTACAGCAATATTAGAAATCGGCACCTACACCGGCTATTCGGCTCTGTGCCTGGCAGAAGGCTTGACTCCCGATGGCAAACTCATCACAATCGACGTCAATGAGGAACTCGCGCCAAGAGTGCGCGGCTATTTTCAAGCTTCAGCATATGCTCAACAAATTGATTATCGAATTGGGAATGCCGCTCAGCTCATCCCTACACTTCAGTACACTTTCGACCTCATCTTCATCGATGCCGACAAACAACAATATCCCCTTTATTACGAACAAGCACTCGAGAAACTCAAACCAGGCGGGTTTATCTTAATAGACAACGTGCTGTGGTCCGGAAAGGTGCTCGACACCCAACACCAAGATAAAGACAGCGTGCTCCTGCGCGAGCTCAACTTAAAAATTAGCCAGGATGTACGTGTAGAAAAAGTATTATTGCCCATCCGCGATGGTTTGTATTTGATCCGCAAAAAATGAAACGCGAATTGCGCCTCACTGCCGATGGCTCGCCCACTTTGTATGTGCCAGAACTAGATGAAACCTATCATTCAATGCACGGTAGTGTCCAAGAAGCACGGCATGTCTTTATTGAAAATGGTTTGCGTTTTGTCGCAACAGAATCCAAACAAGTGAACATTCTCGAAGTGGGGTTCGGAACGGGCTTGAATGCGCTACTCACCGCTCAATATGCTACAGAAAACGCCATTCGCGTCAATTATGTTGGTTTGGAGGCTTATCCTGTGGAAGAAGCCATTTGGAAAGAGATCAACTATCATACGGATGCTGAAGCAAGATCTTTGTATACTAAAATAATGGCGCATCCGTTTGGAGAAACGATTTCAATAGAGCTCAATTTTTCTTTATTCAAAGAAGCAAAACTCATTCAGGATTGGGTTGCTAACGGAACATTTGACCTCATTTATTACGACGCCTTTGGCCCAAGGGCACAAGCCGAAATGTGGGAACTTCCTATTTTCGAAAAACTCTATTCGTTGCTCAACGTTGGTGGTGCACTTGTGACTTATTGTGCACAAGGCCAATTTAAAAGACACCTGAAAAGTCTTGGTATGAGGGTAGAAAGCTTACCTGGTCCTCCAGGAAAACGCGAAATGACCCGCGGTACAAAAATTTAACAAATATTTTACATTCAAAAGTTTGCAGATCCGAATTGCTGCCGTAAATTTGTACCAGAATTACAGTTCATAGTTGTAGTTTTAGTTTTATAGTTTTAGCATGGTTTAGCAGAAAGAGGAACAAATAGCGTTTGTTCCTCTTTTTGTTTTTTAGGGGTTTTATGACTCTCCCAACAGCATCCTCACCTCATTCAACATCAATGCTGTAGCACCCCAGACTACTTTATTATTGAGCAAAAAGCAGGGGTGGGCTTCTAGAATTTGCCCGCCTGGGATTTCAATATCTTTTAAGGTGAGGCTTGAATCGTTCAATAAATCTTTGAGTGCGACTTCTTCAATGTTTTTTACTTCGCGTGGGTCGGGTTGGAGGAGTGGGGCTTCGTCGTGGAGAAAAACAAAAGGGCTGACTTCAAAACCTGAAACCGGGATCCAAACGTTAGAAAGGGTGCCAATATGTTGCCCTTGATCTGTTGGAATGCCAATTTCTTCTAGTGATTCTCTGCGGGCGGTGTGTTCTAGATGCGGATCTGTTGGGTCGGGTTTGCCGCCGGGGAAGGCCATTTGGCCGCTGTGTTGACCGTTGTAAGTGCTGCGCTCGATTAAAATGAAATACCACGCTGCATTTTTGAGATACAAATGAATGGCTACTGCTGCGGGGCGTCTTTGTTTTTCGGCGTGGCTTTTTTCAAATTGCTGGCGGTAACGCTTATAAGGCGCGTGGGCGGCTTCGCCAGGAAGTTCTTTTTCAAAGCAACTGAGCAACCAATCTCTTTCCATATTGCAAAATTGAGAAATCTTGCGCACTTGTGTGAAAATTCATAATTTTTTAATTGAATGTTAAAAAAGAGGGGGTTATGTTGAAAAAACGCAATAAAATTTTGTTTGCCCCCCTAAAAATTAGATACCTTTGTCAAAAATTTATGAAAATGGCAACTAAAAGACTAAGAGCATACCAAGACGTATTGCACCGCGAACCAAAGCACATTGACTACAATGGCAAACTTTCGGATCTTTTCGGTCAAAATGTATTTCACCAAGACATCATGCGTGAATACCTTCCTTCTGACACCTATAAGTTCATGACGGAAGCTATTCAAAATGGAACGCGCCTCGATCGTAAATATGCAGATCAGGTAGCGAGCGCCATGAAAGATTGGGCTATTTCTAAAGGAGCCACACACTATACCCACTGGTTTCAGCCACTCACCGGCACTACCGCTGAAAAACACGATGCTTTCCTGAAGCCAATTGGCCCGGGTAAAGCTATTGAGCGCTTCGACGGCGACATGCTCGTGCAGCAAGAACCAGATGCTTCTTCGTTTCCGAACGGCGGCATCCGAAATACATTTGAGGCACGCGGCTACACCGCCTGGGACCCATCTTCACCAGCTTTTGTTATCGGTAAAACACTTTGCATACCTACCATCTTCATTTCCTATACAGGTGAGTCTTTAGACTACAAAATGCCATTGCTCAAAGCGCTACATGCAGTTGATCAAGCCGCGGTAGAAGTTTGTCAGTATTTCGATAAAAACGTTACTAAGGTTAATGCTACATTAGGTTGGGAACAAGAATACTTCTTAATTGACTCCGCGTTGTTCAACGCGCGCCCAGACCTTATGCTCACAGGTCGTGCGCTCTTCGGTCACGCTCCTGCAAAAGGCCAGCAATTAGAAGACCACTATTTTGGTTCTATTCCCGAGCGCGTTAACGCATTTATGCGCGAATTCGAAGTCGAGTCTTTATTGTTGGGTATTCCTGTAACGACGCGTCACAACGAAGTAGCGCCAAACCAATTTGAGTGTGCACCCATCTTTGAAGAGTGTAACTTGGCCAATGACCACAACTTATTGCTCATGGACCTCATGGAGAAAATTGCGCGCAAGCACAACTTCCGCGTGCTCTTGCACGAGAAGCCATTTGCAGGCGTGAACGGTTCGGGTAAGCACAATAACTGGTCTTTGAGTACCAACACAGGCGTGAATCTTTTGGCGCCGGGCAAAAACCCGAAGTCGAACTTGCAGTTCTTGACTTTCTTTGTCAATACCATCATGGCCATCCATGAAAACGCAGATTTGCTCCGCGCAGCCATTGCCTCTGCAGGTAACGACCACCGTCTAGGTGCCAACGAAGCACCGCCAGCCATTATCTCTGCATTTATCGGAACGCAGTTGTCACAATTACTCGATGATTTAGAGAAGAACATCAAGGCGGGTAAAATGACGCCGCAAGATAAAACAGAGCTCAAACTCAACATTGGTAAAATTCCGCAAATCTTGCTTGATAATACCGACCGCAACCGCACCTCTCCATTTGCTTTCACCGGCAACAAATTTGAGTTCCGCGCGGTGGGTTCTTCAGCAAACTGCGGTTCTGCCATGATTGTCTTGAACACCATTATGGCCAAGCAATTGCGCATCTTCAAAGCTGCCGTAGACAAACGCATCGAAAAAGGCGAAACCAAAGATGAAGCCATCCTTAAAGAATTGCAAGTCTTGATCAAAGCGTCTAAGAAAATTCGTTTCGAAGGCAACGGTTACGGCGACGAATGGGTGAAAGAAGCAGAGAAACGCGGTCTTTCTAACCTCAAAGATACCCCACGTGCTTTGAAAGTATGGCACAACAAAGACGTGGCCAAACTCTTCTCAGAAATGGAAGTGCTCACGCCACGCGAGTTAGAAGCCAGAGCAGAAATCGAATTTGAAAATTACATCCTCAAGATTCAAATTGAGTCTCGCCTCATGGGAGACCTCGTTCAGAACAATTTCATCCCGGCTGCCGTCGAATACCAAAACAAGCTCATCCAAAACGTGCAAGGACTCATTAGCGTTCTCGGCGACAAAGCAGGAAGAGCTGCTGCCAAAGCACAAATTGAATTGCTCGAGAAAGTATCATTGCACATCAATAAAATGAAAGAAGCTTCTGACACGATGCTTGCGCAACGTAAAATTGCCAACAAAATCGAAAGTGCCGAGCAAAAAGCGTTGGCTTACTGCGATCAAGTCAAAGTTCATTTTGATGAAATCCGCTACCACGCAGATAAACTCGAACTCCTCGTCGAAGACGAACTCTGGCCACTCCCTAAATTCAGAGAGTTGCTCTTTATTCGCTAATAGGTTTAATTTGAAATAAAATAAGCCCCGTTTCTCTTGAAGCGGGGTTTTTTTATTGCTCAAGGGCGGTTCCAAGTAACTTAAGGAACTCACCAGCGGCGTAGTAATCTTTTTTGAGTTCCCAGCGGATGGTGTTTTGGCTGGTTTCAACCTGAGCAGTGCGCGCAGAAAAATCAGAAATACCGCGGTAAATAGGGAAGAGCTCTAAAACTGCTGCAGCCCAGCCTGCGTTGTCAAGTTTGGTCAGCAAGCTCGGGTTGCCCGAACATACAACTGGTGAGCGGCTCGTTTGGCTGGCAATTTGACCATTGTGTATGTATTTTTTGGGCGTGCTGCACATAAATAACTGCTTGTCGCCTTCTTTTTTGAGCGCATAAACCGCTTCGTTAACCCGCACAAAGTTGGGCGCCCATTGCCAATCAGGGAATGCGTTTTGGCAACTGTTCAAAAATTCAGCTCTCGCTTTTTGGTTGTCAAAGGTGAGTAGTATTTCAAAGTCGAGTACCAAAGCTTGTTTGTTGTTGAGTTGCGCACCATAGTAATTGATCGAACACGCTTCAATTTCTTCTAAAAATTGCCATGAGGCTTCTAGGTTACTCAGTGAGAGCGGACAACTCAAGTGAAAACCATTGGGTTGCAACATGCGTATTTTTTGCTTGCTTTCCTTGGGCAACTCTAGTGCAAACGCGTGCTCTTCCCAAAGGAGCGCGTAGGTTTGCCCATCTAATTCGAAACGATGTCTGCGCGCCTCGAAATGTTTGGTCTCTAAACGCATTTGTTGAACGCACTGCTCAAAAAATTGTCTTTGTTTACTGCTGAGCTCATTGGGAAAGAAAAATACACCAGAAGCGACACCGTAATGTTGCCCAGTAATCCAGCCCTTTTTTTGACCTTCTCCGGGAAGGTACATGCAAGAGAATTGTTTTTTTGGGTGCGCAATGAGGTAAAAAGCAAGCGCACTATTGTAATCAAAATGAAAATCGGCAAGTGCGTCGTTGCGTTTATTTTTGAACTGAAGGGCCATGCGCTTGAGCGTTTCCTGGACGGCTACATCTCGGGATTCGAGTTGTTGTTCGAGCAACCAGCTTTGAACCACTTGTTTGGGCAGCGCTGCAAAACAGAAGGCCTGCTCTTCGAAAACGGGTATGGAGGCACTTTGTGTGGAGGCTAAATCCAGGAACGGACTGAGGGCATAACTCAGCCAGAGAATCAGGGCCAACACCAGGCTCCAAGTAAGTTCTTTGAGCAACTTCATGGTGTAAAGATAGATGAAAGATGAATTGCTTAACTTTAGGGCATGAAGTTCGTTGCTAAATTTATTTTTTGGCTGATCGGCTGGAAGATCGATCCTAATCCACCAGAGGGAATAAAAAAGTGTGTCATTGCCGTTGGGCCTCACACTTCCAATTGGGATTTTATTTTGGGTCGCTTGGCGTTTTATCAATACGGTGTCAAGGGTCGCTACCTTATGAAAAAAGAATTGTTTTGGGGTCCGCTCGGCTGGTTTTTAAAAGCCATTGGGGGTATCCCTGTAGATCGCAGCAAGAAAAATAACCTTACTGACACTGCAGTACGCTATTTCGAAGAAAATGAGAGCATGTACATGGTGTTTTCACCCGAGGGAACGCGCAGTTACAATCCAAATTGGAAAAAAGGATTTTACTATGTGGCGCAAAAAGCCAATGTGCCCATTTATATTGCCTACATTGATTTCTCCACCAAAACAGGCGGTTTCCATAGCTTATTTTGGCCAACGGGCGATGCCGATGCGGATATTCAAAAAATCAAGGATATCCTCAAGCAATACAAAGGACGTTTTCCGGAGCTCGGAATCGATTAATTTTTGGGGTATTCGGCGATGTGCCCAGTTTTAGGGTCGTAGCCGTAAGGGCAGTGTTTGCAACCGCTTTTACAGCAATACCCTCTTTTGAGATGATACTGCTCTGTAAATACAATATAACCCTCCTCGGATAAATAGTAATCTTCGTCGTTTAAGTGACTTTTTTTAGAAAATCCAGAAAAATCTTCGCTCATGAGTACTGATATGTCGCTGTGGTTTGCAAAGTTAAAAAAGCACTCGGAGTTGCAGCGCTTTTCCCTACACAACGCTAACAATACTGCGCTTGATTTGTTCGTCAAACGCGACGATTTAATTGATCTTTTTATTTCGGGTAACAAACTCCGCAAATTAGAGGGTAATCTTATGGCTGCCATCAACGCCGGAGCCCAGAAACTCATCACTTTTGGTGGCGCCTATTCCAATCATCTGCTCGCGAGTGCAGCCGCAGCCAAGGCCCTTGATATACCTATTGTAGGGAAGGTCAGGGGAGAAGAGCTCAACCCAACGAGCAATGCCTTATTGCTCAAATGTCAAGAACTCGGCATGCACTTGGAATTTATTTCAAGATCGGCGTATCAAGCACAAAAATTAACATCTGGTTTAGACCCCCAATCTAATACTTGGTTTATCCCGGAAGGCGGCGCCAATCCCGAGGGCATTTGGGGCTGTCAACAGATTTATCAAGAAGCGCTCATCCAAAACAACAATCGGCATTTCGACGCTGTTTTCATCGCACAGGGCACTACCACCACCAGTTTAGGCATCCTTGCCGCCCTTCCTCAAACCACCCAGTTATTCGTGGTTCCTGTCCTCAAAGGTTTTGACTCACGAGCAGAAATGCAAAAGTTAATCTCTGAATCCAATAACAATCCACTCACCTCAACCCTTCATTTTCCACTGCAGCAAGTCCATTTTCTCGATCAATACCACCACGGCGGCTACGCCAAAACATCAAATAAATTAATGAATTTCATAAATTTATTTAATCAAACTAATCAATTCCCCATCGAACCCACCTACACGGGTAAAGCGCTCTACGCCTTATCCCAAGAACTCCCCAAGCTCCAACCCTCGATCAAAAACGTCTTGTTCATTCATACGGGTGGGGTACACAACCCAGCATCCTGAACAATTTCAACAACTCTTTCGTTTTCAGCTGTGTAAAAAAAATAACACCAAAAATTTGGATAATATTTCCTGAGTGTTATTTTTACACTAACTAAACCTGTTAACGCTATGAAAACGAATTCTTTGAGCGCTCTCCGCGCGTTGTTTTGTTGTGTTTTTTTCTTTGGGATTATTGGAAGTGGATGGGGGCAGACATTTACTGATAATGCAAGTAATTCTACGTACAGTGGGGGGTGGAACAACTCTTCCAATGGTGGAAATGGCTTTCAAGCTTGGGGTCTTTCAAGTGATGGTGTCAACGCAGGGAGATTCATAGGTAATCCAGCAGATGCGAATTATGGTATGAGTAGTTCAGGTATTGGTTCAACAGCTTTTGGCTTATTTGGGCACACGGGACAGTACTCTTATGCCCTGAGAAGTTTCAATACAAGTATGGGGATTGGCGATATCTTGACTTTTCATTGGTCAATGAACTGGGATTGTGGTAGTTCAGGCAGCAAGGGCTGGGAGCTTAGGAGCGGTTCTACGAATATTTTTGGGGTAACTAACACTAATTCATCAACGATTTCATACAACGGAGTATCAACGGGAACAGCTTCCAGTAATTACGGAACTTCTGCTATGCTTGTAACAATACAACGCATAAGTAGCACGCAATACTCGGTATCAATGACGCGCAGAAATACTGCAGATGGTACTTTTACGGCAACTATTAATTCAACTTCAGCTATCGATAATATTCGGATATTCATAGGTAGTCAGCAAACAAATGAGGGTCAACGCAACTTTTTCTTTAATAACTTTCAGATTCAAAAACCAGATCAGTATAGGTCAAGAGCTAGCGGTAATTGGAGTAGTTCAGGGACTTGGGAAATTAGCACTGATGGTGGTACTACTTGGTCTAATGCATCTTCAGCACCTGGCTCCACGCTTTACAGTACGATATCGATCAGAAATGGACATACCGTTTCGCAAAATCAGAATTACACAGCGGGAAGCAACAATAATATTGTAATCGAGTCCGGAGGTATATTAGATATGACTGGTGCTTTAGGTGATTTTCAATTCAATACGATGGCAGTAAGCGGTAGTGTAGTGAGGAACCATGCTACTCATAATTATGTCGGTGCAATTACAGTTAACAATGGCGGGATATACGTGCATGCACTCAATGGTGAAACCATACAAAGTGTAACTTGGAACTCAGGTTCAACCCTTGAAGTAACTGGTGTTACTAATCAGATACCAACAGCTACAGGTACTTTTCAAAATGTTCTTTGGAATTGCACAAATCAAGGTGTGGTTGATACATGGAGTGCATTGGAAACCAATTTTAACAATGTAAATGGAAATTTCACCGTTCAAAATACAGGGGCAGGTAGTTTGATCATCGGAAATACAGCAACAAATAGAACCATGACAGTGGGTGGTGATTTGATCATTTCAGGAGGTGCCTTAGCAATTAAAGGTGCAGGTGCCTCTGCAGGTGATATCAAACTTGTTGTAAATGGAAATTACAATCAAAGTTCTGGCATTTTTCGACCAAGTAGAAGGGTCGCAATTTCAACAGGAACCGCTGTGCTAGAGCTAAAAGGAAATTTTTTGCTTTCAGGAGGTACTTTTGAAAATTCTAGTGCCGCTGGTCTTGGAAGCGTACTTTTTGCCAAAACTGGTACACAAGTTTATACAAAAACAGGCGGCACCATTTCTAGTGCCATTAACTTCACTGTTAACGCTGGAAGCACTCTAAGTATGGCTACCAATGTATTAGATGGAAGTACCGGAACATCTACTTTAAGTTCAGGTGGAGGAG